>Ga0082212_10001065_pt1 | contig 40154 bp, 31 predicted proteins | sample TergutNt197P3_FD_71548 | JGI IMG/M metagenome (GOLD analysis project Ga0082212, IMG submission 71548) | Neocapritermes taracua P3 segment gut microbial communities from Petit-Saut dam, French Guiana - Nt197 P3 | ecosystem: Host-associated > Arthropoda: Insects > Digestive system > Gut ...
GACGGCCGGCGTACTATATGGAATAAGACGTTTCCGCTGGTTACTTGTAAAAACTGCGGCGCGGTCGTGGGGACAATGCCGGAATTATGGCGCGCCGCGCAAAAGACGGGCGTCGGCGAAACGCCCGAACTGTGCGAAATGTGCAGGAAAAAAGCCATTACGGATGTAATGGCGGCGACTTACGGTTTGTGATATAATAACCGCAAGCGGTTATTATATTATAAACAACATCATGGGGGTCATATAGATGAAAAAAATAATAATTGTCGGAGGCGTCGCCGGAGGCGCGACGGCAGCGGCGCGCCTGCGCCGGATGGATGAACACGCCGAAATAGTCATGCTCGAACGCGGAGGATACATATCTTTTGCCAACTGCGGCTTGCCATATTACATCGGTGGTGAAATCAGGGACAGATCCTCCCTGACATTGCAGACTCCGGAGAGCTTCCACTCCCGTTTCCGCGTTGACGTGCGTGTATTCAACGAAGCCGCAGCCATAGACCGTGAGGCTAAAACGGTTACAGTGAACAACCTCAAAACCGGCGAGTCCTATACGGAAGGGTACGATGCGCTTATCCTTTCGCCGGGCGCCGAACCGATACGGCCAAACATTGCAGGCATGGAATCAGAGCGCGTCTTTACGCTCCGGAACATCCCGGACACCTACAGGATCGCGGACTTCATCCGGGACGGCAAACCAAAAAGCGCGATCGTTTGCGGCGGCGGATTTATAGGCGTCGAGATGGCGGAAAACCTGATATCCGCCGGATTGTCGGTCACACTTGTGGAACTGGCCGATCAGGTCATAGCGCCGCTGGACTATGATATGGCCTGCGACGTTCACAGGCACATGGAGCAAAAAGGCGTAAAGCTTCTTTTGGGAAACGGCGTCAAGGAGATCATACAGGACGAAAACGGCCTTGAAGTCACGCTGAGCGAAGGCAGTATCCGTGCGGACATGCTCATAATGGCGGTGGGGGTGCGCCCGGAAAACTCCCTTGCGAAAGCGGCCGGACTGACTTTAGGTGAGCGCGGCGGTATAGTTGTCAATGAGCGTATGCAGACCTCGGACGAGTGTATATACGCCGTGGGCGACGCTGTGGAGGTTGCCGATTTCGTTGCAGGCCAAAAGACTATGATCCCGCTTGCGGGACCGGCTAACAAGCAGGGACGAATCGCCGCGGACAATATCTGCGGTATTCCGGCAGAGTATAACGGCACTCAGGGTTCGTCGATTTTGAAAGTTTTCGATTTGACTGTCGCCGCGACAGGCGTCAATGAAAAAACAGCGAAGCGGCTGGGGCTTGATTATGATAAATCATTCACATATTCAGCCAGCCACGCGAGTTATTATCCGGGCGCAGTCAGCATGTCGGTCAAGACGATATTTGAGAATAAATCGGGAAAAATCCTGGGTGCGCAAATCGTTGGGTATGACGGAGCGGATAAGCGCTGCGACGTATTTGCCACCGCTATTCGCGCGGGTATGACTGCACACGACCTTATCAGCCTTGAATTATGCTATGCGCCGCCTTACTCATCGGCGAAAGACCCCGTAAACATGGCCGGGTTTGTCATTGAGAACCTGCTGGCCGGCAGAGTCAGGCATTTCCATTGGCATGACGTGACGAACCTGCCCCATGACGGGAGTGTAACATTACTGGACACAAGAACGGACATCGAGTATGAAAACGGGCATATAGACGGTTTTATAAATATACCCCTGGATGAACTCCGGGAGCGCCTGGGAGAACTTGACAAGAGCAAAAAAGTGTACGTCACTTGTCAAATCGGGCTGCGCGGCTACGTCGCGGCCAGGATACTCTCGCAAAGCGGGTTTGACGCGTATAATCTGAGCGGCGGATACAGACTGTATCAATCGGTATTCGCAAAGAAAATACCACCCGGTGCGGGCGGTATAAACCCTGAAACTCAGCGTACGGAAGAAAAGGAAGAGAGCAGCGCTAAAACGCTGGTTGTAGATGCTTGCGGACTGCAATGCCCCGGTCCGATCGTCAAACTCTCCGCCGCGCTGAACGAGGCGATAAATGGCGAGGTCATTGAAATCAGCACCACAGATCCGGCTTTTGCCGGTGACATCGAGGGGTTTTGCCGCAGAACCGGGCACTTGTTCCTGGGGATGACGAGCAGCAAGGGGATCAACACAGCTAAGATAAGGAAGTGCGACGCCGCGCTGGCCGGAGTGCCTGTGAATGCAGGTAACGGTAAAAACTTCATTGTGTTTTCCGGCGACCTCGACAAAGCCATCGCGTCTTTTGTCATGGCGAATGCGTCGGCGGCGCTGGGCAGGAAAACCAGTATGTTCTTCACCTTCTGGGGGCTCAACATCTTGCGGAAGCCCGAAAAGGTAAAGGTAAAAAAAGACTTTATGTCCCGGATGTTCGCAGGGATGATGCCAAGGGGCTCCGGGAAACTCAGTCTGTCGAAGATGAACATGGGCGGTATGGGCGCCAGGATGATCCGCTCAGTTATGAATAAGAAAAACGTGGACAGTCTGGAAGATTTGATCGCAATGGCGCGGGAAGCCGGTGTGGAAATGGTAGCCTGTTCCATGAGTATGGACGTCATGGGAATAAAAGCCGAGGAATTGATCGACGGCGTCAAAATCGGCGGAGCGGCAGCAATGCTGGCTCACGCGGAGGAATCGGATATGTCGCTGTTTATCTGAGCAAGAAGTCAGGAGTAAGAAGCCGGAATATATACGAGGGTCACTCCGGATCTGCCGTAACAAGGTTCCTTCCGTTTTGTTTGCTATGATACATCAGCGCATCTGCTCTCTTGACGACGGATTCTATCGTATCGCCTGTCTGTGCTACAGTGACGCCTATCGATACTGTCACTGAAAGAGCCAGATCCTCGTGCTTTATCTGAGTGCCCTCGATCAGTGCCCGGATCTTCTCGCCTATCAACAGAGTGTCGCTGTCATCTTTTATCGTGTATACCCCTACAAATTCCTCGCCGCCCCAACGACCGAACAAATCAGTGTTTCTTGTCATGTGCATTATTGCGCTTGACACAGTTTTAAGAACGGCGTCACCCGCGTCATGTCCGTATGTATTGTTAAAATTCCTGAAATTATCGATATCTAAAAAGACCACGCATACCTTATATTTATACAGAGCCATCTCTCTCAGACGCAAATCGAGGAAGCCCTCGATCCGTCTCCTGTTCGGGACGCCGGTCAGCTTGTCGTTCATTGCTGAGTTTGCCAATTGTGTGATAAGCTCGTCATCATATATGACCAGGGAACTGGGCGTGAAAATCTCGATAGCTCCTATTATTTTACCGTTTTTGATAAACGGAAATGTATTTACCGAAACAGCAATGCGGTGCCCCGCCTTATGCCTCAGGAAAGCTTCGTGTTTACGCTGCTGGCCGTCAGTCAGAGCCTGATGGAGCGGGCAGCCTGAATTGCAGATCATATTGCCGTCGCAATCAATATGATTGAGCAGAGTGCCCTGGCATGGCTTTTTCAGGATTTCTTCTCTTTTATACCCGGTTATATTCTCGGCGGCTTTATTCCAGAACAAGATGTGCCTGTCCGTGTCGGTATAGTAGGCGCCTTCCCGCATATTCTCGATGATTTCAAAATACAGTTCTTCGTTATTCATCAGGAGTTTACCTCCGCTTATACTATTATTTATTTATTGTTTTTAATAAAATGACTGGCGTCGCGACCGCAGACCGGGCAGCTAAAGTCATCCGGTATTTGGTCGCCCGCAAAAATATACCCGCAAACGTCACAACTGTAACTGCCCGAAGCCGTTTGCTTTTCGCTCTGTTTGACCTCGACCGCTTCATATGGGAGCTCATCCGTACTGTCGTCAAATGGCGACGGGACTGTTCTAAGTGAGAATTTTGCCATTACTTCATCGACGTCATCTACTATCTTTGCATCGATAAAACCTTTTGACGCCATGTCGAAAAGTATCTGCATCGTCTCTTCGTGGGACCTGGCTCCATGATAAGGGCGAGGCTCGCTGACGGCCTGGTAAATGTCAATACAAGCCATCAACCGGGAATTGAAGTCAAGCGTGTCTCCCGGCTTCCTGCGCGAGTAGCCGAACCCGTCAAGTTTTTCATGATGGTCGGCCGCCCAATTAATGATATTTTCAAAGTCGGGCATTTCATCGAGCCAGTCAAGTGTATTTTTGACGTGCCCCTTTATGATATTGAACTCATCATCGTCGAGTTTGCCCGGTTTTTCCAGTATTTCAGTGGGTACTCCTATTTTCCCCAGGTCGTGCAGGGACGCCGCAAGGAATAACGAGTTGCGTTCCGCGGGGCCGTAGCCGTAGTGTTCGGCCATGATCCATGCCCGGTTGGCAATCTGACTCGTGTGCATATGAGTGAATTTCGATTTATAATCAATAACGCAAGCTATAAACTCGCCTACGCGAATGATTTTCGGGTCGTTTATGTCCGCCTTCCAGGCGGGCAGTTCTTGTTCCAGGACCATCTTGATATTTTCGTCCCGCATCTTCCCGAGCAGGCTTTCATCCAGAACTTGCAGCAGTACTTCGATCGCTGCCCGGGTCGAGTATGTATCGGCGCGGGACGCGATTTTTTCACGCAAAGCCGGTAACTCGGCGGGCGGAACGCGCTGCAGATGATACGTCGCGTCAACCGCGTCCGCGGCGGCGATTATAGCGGCTTCCAACGGGATCTCGTCCTCTTTTTTGCGGAACGGACCCAACCCGTCGCCACGTTCGTGATGATAGAGAACGAGTTTTTCTATGTCCGTGTCAAACGGGAGCCAAGACACATTTTCCTGACCCTTTTTGCAATGCAGGAGCATGTTTTGCTCCTTATTTGAACCTTCCTGCTGCGATAAGTGATACTCGGTCAGCGCGCTGTCATGGAACATCCCGCAAAAGGTTATCGCCGATATGGTATCGTTGTCATATCCCAGCCGCCTTCCCATTGCGATACACATGACAGCGACCCGCAAACTATGGTTTTCACTGGCGCCCAGCTGCTCATTTTCAATAATGTCAAAAGCCCGTGAAAAAACCATACAAAGCTTATCCATAGCGATTTTCATAATAACACCACCTCTTTTTTATTTCTACTCTGCGGATATTATAAAATGATAAACCGGCTGATTACCGCGAATAACAGTGGTTTCCGCGCCGGGAGAAAGCGAACTGATACGGCTCGCCGCCGCTTCCGCTTCAGGTTCGCTGGAATCTTCGCCGAAAAAAACCGTTATGAACTCAGGCGAAAACGCGCTTAGAGCTTTCGCGACCGCGTCGATAACACCGCCGACGTCGGAGCCGCTGGCCGCAAGCGTATCTTCTATCAGGGCGATATACTCGCCTTCTTTTATCTCATATCCGTCGAAAATGGAATCGCGCGAAGCCATTGTTATGAGCGCGGTGCGTACCCTCCCCGCGGCCACGGTCATGCCGGAAGCCATGTCGTCGATGCCGCCGGAGTCGTCGATAGCAAGCATCGCCGAAACCCCCTGCGGGATGCTTTTCGTAGGGATCACGAAGACGCGTTTGCTCGTAAGAGGAATACATTGCTGCGCTGCCATAATGATATTTTTGTTGTTAGGCAGAACAAAAACAGTGTCAGAGGGCGTCGCGTTTATTTTTTCAAGGATGTCCTCGGTCGACGGGTTCATTGTCTGACCGCCTGTGATTATCCTGTCCGCGCCAAGGTCATGAAAAACCTCCTCGAGACCGTCCCCGGCACAGACAACAACGATGCCGAAGGCTTTTTTTTCTTCAGGTTCCTGCACATGCGGCTCATTTTGCGCCTGCGGCGCAGGAACATCTATAGCTATGGTTTCGGAATGCTGTTCGCGCATGTTTTCTATTTTTATTGATAACAGCGGTCCGTATGTCAGCGCCTCGGTCAGTACGGAACCCGGCTCGTTTGTGTGTACATGGACCTTGATTATTTCATCATCGTCGACCACTACGACGCTGTCGCCGCGCACATCGAGAAAATCACGCAGCCGGTTGGTGTCTGTTTTAAACTTGCGCTCCGCAATAAACTCCGTGCAGTAGGTGAATGTGATATCCTCGGCGGTATATTGGGTAAAATCAGCCTTGTCGCTCGCGGCCGTTCCCGACGATTCTTTTTCTATAGTAACTCCGCACAAGGCTTTGAGCATCCCGTCAAGAATGTAAAGATAACCCTTTGCGCCCGCGTCAATGACCCCGGCTTTTTTGAGCACCGGGTTTTGGTTGATAGTGTCCGCCAGCGCTATGTAGCCTGCAGCCAGAGACTGCTCAAGAATGACTTCGACGTCAGACTCGGTCTCGGAGGCTGATACGGCGGAACCTGCCGCGAGCCTTGAAACAGTCAGTATCGTACCTTCAGCAGGTTTCATGACCGCTTTGTAAGCCGCGTCGACGCCGGACGCCAATGCTATCGAAAACAACGCGGCGTCGGCGGAGTCGACGTCCTTAAGCCGGCGCGAGAAACCGCGGAATAAAAGCGAAAGTATAACGCCCGAATTACCGCGGGCGCCGCGGAGCATTGCGCCGGCAGTGACTTCCGTGGCGTGGGACAAGGTGCCGGGGGTCATAAACTCAAGCGCTTTTTCAGCCGCCCCTATCGTCAGACTCATGTTCGTGCCGGTGTCACCGTCAGGCACGGGAAATACGTTCAGGTCGTTGATCTCCTGCTTGTGGTTTTCAATAGCGGCAGCCGCGTTTATTAGCATTTTCTTGAATAGTACGCCGGTTACTTGCTGTGTCAAGCGACTCCCCCCTTTTATCCGAGCAGCATCGAGTCTACAAAAATATCAACGCGCTTAATGTCAACGCCCGTTCCTTTAGTGACCTGATAACGCACGCGGTGCGTAATACTTTCGCATATGACCGGGATATTGACGCCCTGATCGACCGCGATGTGCAGCGCAATGGAAATCGTGTTGTCGTCGTTATAAGTAATGTGTACTCCTTTGCCCATAGACTCGATTTTCAAAAGGTGTACCAGTCCGTCCGTTACCGAATGCACGGTCATCCCCTTGACGCCGAAGCAATGAGTAGCGGCGTCACCGGTCAGGACCGTAAAAACGTCACGGGATATATAGATGTATCCGTTCTCATTTTGAAGCCTTAGCACAAGATCAACTCCAATCATAAAAATGAAAATTTAGAACTAATTATTTTAAATTACCAGGCCCGCGCCCATCGGTCTGCCGCCGAGAAGATGAAAATGCAGATGGAAAACAGTTTGACCGGCGTCCGGACCGGTATTCGATATCACACGATAACCGCCGTCGAGTCCTTCGCTCTCCGCCAGTTTTGCCGCCGCCTCAAGGCACTTTGCAGCGAGGTGCGAGTTTCCCGGGTCCAGTTCCGAAACAGAAGAGATATGCTCCTTTGGCACAATAAGGATATGCACAGGCGCCTGCGGCGCAATATCGCGGAACGCGAATACGTTTTCATCCTCATAAACGCGCCCGGCCGGTATCTCCCCGTTGATTATCTTACAAAAAATACAATCCGGCATAATACCAGCAGCCTCCGCTTCCATAATATCTGATTTTGGGATTTGATCAGCGTTTACTTAATGAATCCTCAATTTGACATAGTCATACACAGCGTTGAGAGCGTCGCGCAGTTTTGAAGCGTCTTTGCCCCCGCCCATAGCGAAATCAGGTTTCCCGCCTCCGGAACCACCGCACAGCTGAGTTATTTCCCGAACCAGATCTCCTGCCTTAACGCCTTTTTCGACGGCGGCTTTGCCGCACGCCGCCATGATCGTGATCTTGTCATCTTTCACAGCAGCCAGTACGGCGACGACGCCTGATTCCCAATCGCGGAGCAGATCTTCGATCTGACGGAGCCTGTCGATATCGGCCGCGGCGTCCTCGACTATGGCGGTTATAACTTTAAGCCCGCCGACCTCCGCAGCCCCGGTAAGTATCCGCGCCGCTTCACCGCGCGCTTCTCTCGCGACGGCGGCGTCAAGGGCGCCGCGCACTTCGCGAAGCATATTCATATTCTGCTCGAGTTTAGCGGGCAACTCATCCGGGGTTCCCGCTTTCAGCATTCCGGAAAGTACAGACAGGCGCCCGCGAGCCGTATTGAGCGCGTCAAGCGTTGCTTTCCCTGTCATCGCCTCTATGCGGCGTACGCCCGAAGCGACAGAGAACTCGGCGGTAATTGAAAAAGCGCCGGCTTTTGCGGTGTTATCAAGATGCGTGCCGCCGCACAATTCTACCGACAAATCACCCATTTTGACCACTCGTACGACGTCGCTGTATTTTTCGCCGAACAATGCCATCGCACCGAGTTTTTTGGCGTCGTCAATAGGCATCTCGTCCACTGTTATCGTTAATCCTTCGAGTATCGCGTCGTTGACGCTGCGCTCGATCTCCGCGAGTTCATCTTTCTTCAGGGCTTCGATATGGGTGAAGTCAAACCTGAGCCTGTCGGGTTCAACCAGCGAACCGGCTTGCTGAACATGTTCGCCAATCACAGTACGAAGCGCCTTGTGCAGCAAGTGCGTAGCGGAGTGAGCGCGCATTATCGCGCGCCGGCGCGCTGTGTCGATTTCAGCGGTAACACTGTCGTCCACTCTCAGCGAACCGCTCAGCAGTTTGCCATGGTGCAGGTATTTACCGCCTTTGTTGAGCAATACCTTGTTGACCTCAAAGACTGCCTCTGTGCCGGTGATCGACCCAAAGTCCGCCGACTGACCGCCCATTTCGGCATAAAACGGCGTTTTATCAAGAACGACGATACCCTCGTCGCCCACGCGGATCGAGGAACTGACCTCGCCCTGCGTAACTATCGCGAGCACGACGCCGCTGTCGCTCACGCGATCATAGCCTGTGAACTTGGTGGGGGTATTGTCAAGCCCAAGGTCTATACCGGCCCATGCCAGATCGCCGAGGGCTTCGCGCGCTTTTCTGGCGCGCGCGCGCTGCTCTTGCATATGCTCATCAAAAGACGCTGCGTCGATCTCCATCCCTTGTTCGGCGAGTATTTCAACAGTAAGGTCGGGCGGGAACCCGTACGTGTCGTACAGCTTGAACGCATCGGCTCCGGACAACGTCGCGCAACCCCTGCCAACATACTCATCGACAAGCCCGTTTAGTATCGAAGTGCCGGCGTCGATAGTTTTTCCGAAATTTTCTTCTTCAGAGCGGATGATGCGAAGGATATAATCCTCCTTCTCGGTCAAATCGGGGTACGCGCCCGCGTTTTCCCCGATGACGACTCCGCAAACATCGCACAGAAACAAGCCGGCTACTCCCAGCAACCTTCCATGCCTTGCCGCGCGGCGCAGGAGACGGCGCAGTACATAGCCGCGCGCCTCGTTTGAAGGCAGGACGCCGTCGCATATCATCATAGTCGCCGAACGGATGTGGTCCGTTATCACACGGATAGATACGTCCGACGCCTCGCTGCGCCCGTAAGGCACGCCGCTGATTTCGGAGACTTTGTCTATTATTCTCACTATGGTGTCGACTTCGAACATGCTGCCTACGTCCTGACAGACGCAGGCAAGCCTCTCCAGGCCCAAACCGGTGTCGATGTTTTTCTGGCTCAACTCACTGTAATTGCCGGCTCCGTCGTTATCAAACTGTGTAAAGACATTGTTCCAAATCTCAACGAAACGGTCACAGTCGCAGCCGGGGGCGCAATCGGGGCTGCCGCAGCCATTTTTCGCCCCGCGGTCAAAATAGACCTCAGAACACGGGCCGCAGGGCCCTGAACCGTGATCCCAAAAATTATCGTCCCTGCCGAGTTTCGCAATGCGCCCCGGCGCGATACCTATTTCGTTTACCCAAATATCAAAAGCCTGGTCATCGTCATGGAATACTGACGGGTAGAGCAGCGCGGGGTCCAGCCCGAGCCGTTCTGTCAGGAATTCCCAACACCAGGCGATAGCTTCACTTTTAAAATAATCACCGAACGAGAAGTTGCCGAGCATTTCGAAGTAAGTTCCGTGCCGCGCTGTCTTGCCCACGTTGTCGATATCGCCGGTACGAATGCATTTCTGACAGGTACAAACCCTTTTTCGCGGAGGTTCCTGTTCGCCGGTGAACCACGGTTTCATCGGCGCCATGCCCGAATTTATCAGAAGCAGCGAAGGGTCGCTGCGCGGTACAAGAGGGAAACTGGGCAGCCGCAGATGATCCTTCTCTTCAAAAAACGATAAAAACAACTCTCTGAGTTCGTTTAATCCATACTTCTTCAAGTCAGTACCTATTTTATCAAAGATTCGATGAAATCCGCGATTTCACCGACAGTTTTATTTTCATAAACAGACTCGTCGGTTACACTGATCCCGTATTCTTCCTCCAGCGTCATTATGAGTTCTACAAGATCAAGGGAATCCGCACCCAAGTCATTCATTATGTCGGTGCTTCTTGTTATCGACTCGGGGTCGACCTCAAATTGCGATGATAAAGCTTCCTTTATTTTGTCAAATACCATTTTTCGTTCCTCCGATAAAATCAGCGTTTAACTCCATTCGCGGTATTGCGGGGCGCTGCCGGTCTGTTCGGCGCTGACATTATGCTCCCCGACAGAATTGGCGCCCGGATCGTCACCGCCGGGACTTTCGCTTCCGGTGGGACTTCGGCGCACTCTGTCCGCACCGCGGCTGCCGCTGTCGCGGGTTCTTACTCCGCTGTCTCCGCCGCGCCCGGCCCGCTCACCCTGCCGCCCTCCGCCGTCATTGCCGCGGCCGCCGCTCTCGTTACTGCGGCCATACGCGATAACGATGCGTCTGTTTGGCTCGTTTCCGACTGAATAAGTCGAAATGTTATTATAATCCTGGAGGGCTGAGTGAATAACATGCCGCTCGTACGCATTCATGGGGTCCAGCGTCAGGTTCCGGCGGTATTTTAGAACTTTTCCCGCTGTTCTGACTGCAAGATGCTCAAGGGTTTCATTCCTCCGCGCCCTGTAGTTTTCCGCATCAAGATTGACTCTGATATGGCCGGAACCACCACGGTTTACAACGTAGTTCGTGAGATGCTGCAGCGCGTCAAGGGTTTCGCCCCGGCGTCCGATCAAGGCGCCCGGATCTTTACCCGTGATCACTACGTTGACGGCCCCGTCATCTTCAGCCACGACCATTTCCGCGTCGACGTCCATCTTCTCAAAAAGACCTTTGAGGAAGGTTTCGACATGTTCGATCCTGTCGCCTTTTGCCTCATATACGATTTTTACGACGGCAGGCGTGTTCTTAAGTCCCAAAAACCCGGTTTTAGCTCTCTCCACTATCTCAACAGACACGTCGTCGCGCGTCATTCCAAGCTGCTCCAAAGCAGACTCGATAGCTTCATCCTCCGTTTTTGCGGACACTTCGATAGATTTTATCATTACTTGTTCTCCTCGTCGTCATCCTCAAGGTTGTCGTCATCTTCGTCGTCATCCTCAAGGTCGTCGTCATCTTCATCGTCATCCTCAAGGTCGTCGTCATCCTCGTCGTCATCCTCAAGGTCGTCGTCATCCTCGTCGTCATCCCCGAGGTCGTCGTCATCCTCGTCAGCGTCCGCGAGGTCATCCTCCCCGCCAATTTCCTCGTCAACGTCGTCGGCGTCATCCGGGTAACCGTCTTCAAGCAGCTCATCTTCTGATCCGCCGCCGCCCTGTCCGGCCAAATCCTCGTCGTCCTTGTCCCCGGCGGAATTCAAATATCTGTCAGGGTCATATGCGCGCCCGCGCGCGTAGCGTCTGCTGCCGACCCTGCCGGGCTCGTTTTTGCGCTCTTCTTTTTCAGGCGCGTGCTTCTTTTGCCAATCCGACGCTTTCTCAAGCTGCTCCTGCTTGTCGCTTTTCTGCTTTTTGCGTTTCGCCGTATTAGGATTGCGTTCTACGAGGCCCTCGGCTTTCCTGCGCTCCGTTTCGATCCTTTTTGCCTCGATCTCGGCTTCCTTTAATGCGCGGGCTTCATTTTTTATCGCTTCTTCCGCGTCGATTTTCTTCGTATAAACTTTCGTCAGCCAGATATCCTGAATGACCTGGAACACGGTGCTGACAGTCCAGTAAAAACCCAGCGCGGCGGGGGTGATGAAAGCAATATACACGGAAAACAATGGCATCATCATCATCATCATCTGCATAGACCCGCCGCCGGGCCCACCCTCCGGCGCCGCGACGGGGTTCATCTTTTTATTGAGTTGTGTCGCAAGGAACTGGACGCCGCCCGAAATAAAGGGGATAAGGAACAAAATAAAGCCGACCACCCAGGTCCCGTAGGTTTCCAAATCGTTATTCCAAAGAAATTTCCACGATGGCTGCAAGCCGAGGTCAATACCGAGGAAATTGAAATCGATCTGCCGTAAATTTTCGAAAAGTCCTTTGAATTTATCGAAGTTTTTGCTTATGAACTGCGATTGCTGGATTTGGACGTAAGTGTCGCCTCCGCTCTGAACGAAGCCTTCTGCGTTTAGCATCTGAAGCAGCCTGCCTGCCGGCACGTCGCCGTCAGCCTTTAAAAGCAGTTCTGAAGCGACGCCCATCATAATGGTTATCGGCTGCCTGATAACCTGATAAAGGGCCAGCATTATAGGCAGAGGCAGAAAACCCCACAGACAGCCCGACGCGGGGTTTACGCCCTCTTCCTTGTAAAGCTTGGTCATTTCTTCGTTTATCTTCTGCTTGTTTGTGCCGTGTTTCTTTTGCAGTTCAGCGATTTTTGGCTGCAAGCGCTGCTGCCGCATCATACCTCGCTTGCTCTTCATCTGGAAGGGAAGCAAAATGATCTTTATGACCAGCGCGAACAGGATGATGGCAACGCCGTAGTTTTGCACCGTATCATAAAGAAACATCATCAGGAGACCAAACGGTCTCGCAATAGCAGTAAACATTTATTTACATCCATTTCTATAATCAGTTTGGGAACTCAGCGGGCAAACGACTGTGACAGAGGCTTGAATAAGTACGGCTCCGCAAATTACATGCAGGGATACCCGACAGCGAAGCGATCCGCTACGGCACCGGGTCAAAGCCACCCTTGTGAAACGGATGACATCTGAGTATGCGCCTGACGGAAAGAAAGCCGCCTTTCATAGCGCCGTATTTTTCAAGAGCCTCCAGCGCGTATGCCGAACAAGTCGGGAGATAGCGGCACTTCGGAGCGGAGAGCGGGGAAACGCGCCTTCTGTAGAAACGCACGGCGCCGATCAATACTCTGCTGATGATCGAAGCCTTTGCCGGAACAGCACGTCCGGAGCAAATCTCCGCCGTGCCTGTTGATACTCCGCGCCGGTCAGCCGATTGGATTTCCGCATTTTGCATTACTATTTTTTATCTCCGTCAAGACCGAGCTTTTTGAAAAGCGACAAAACAGAAGATTCGAGTTCGCGATATGATACGAACCGGCTTCTCATTCTGGCGACTATGACAATATCATAGCCTGTCCGCAGTATGCGTTCGTTCAGCCTGTAGATTTCCTTGAGCCGGCGACGGACACGGTTGCGCTGCACAGCGCCGCCGATCTTTGTGCTGACAGTAATACCAAGACGGTTTTCAACTCTTCCGTTTCTCCTGCAGTAGACGACGACACACTGCGACGCCGAGCTTTTGCCTTTGCTGTACAGTCTCCTGAACTCATGGTTCTTTCGTAATGACGTTGTAAACTTCATCAGACCGTTTCAGCGTATTATGCGCAAACAGTTAAGCAGAAAGTTTTGCCCGGCCTTTTGAGCGGCGGCGGGCAAGAACCTTGCGACCGTTTCTTGTTGACATTCTTTTGCGGAAACCATGCTCTTTTGAGCGTTGCTTTTTTTTGGGTTGATACGTTCTGAACATAACAGATCGAGTTGACGAACTCGACGTTCACCTCCCGGCTCTTCATGTGAAGAGGTTTTACATGTGGAAATGAATTATATAACACTGCCGCGCGCCCTGTCAACAACTTTAGCTGTTTTTGTAGCTGCCCGGGGGCGTCAAATGTTACGATTGACAAAATGAGTAAAAACAGAGAAAATAGGGATCAGTTATACTGTAGTCGGGTAATATTACTGTCCGCCCGGTTTTGCGCAGCCGCTGCTCATATCTTACGAGGAGAAACAGCCGATGATACCAAACAGAAAAAAAGCGCTGACAGCGACTGTAACCGCAATGCTTGCGGTCATTATTCTGACCGGATGCGCCGCCGGAAACAGAGGGAACGGGCCGGCAGCCACACCTTCAGAGACGCCGGACTACACCGGGATACCGGAGATACCGGTAGCTTCGGCGCCGGGGTATAATGCCGAGGAAAACAGTAAGGCTGTCGTCGACTACTCAAACGCGCGCGACGGGTATGTCATGGTGAAATTTTCCGAAAGCATTAAAATGCAGGCGAGAGTACTGATTACGGTACCCGACGGAACACAGTACATATACAGACTCGTACCCGGAGGGGACTTCGAGGTCCTTCCGCTTTCCGGAGGAGACGGGGAATACACGGTCGAAGTTTTTGAGGAGGTCGAGGACCAATTGTACGCGCATGTGCTGACGATAACCCTGGACGCGGCGCTCGACAATGAGTTCGCTCCGTTTCTCCGCCCGAACCAGTACGTAAACTACAGCCGGGACAGCGCTGTTGTCAGGAAAGCCGCCGAACTCACCGAGGGTATCGAAGACACCATGGAAAAGATAGAAGCCGTTTACAACTTTGTGATCACGAACATAGCGTACGACGAGGAACTGGCGGCAGCCGTCCAGAGCGGCTACATACCGGATGTTGACGCTGTCCTGAAAAGCGGCAGGGGGATATGCTTTGATTTCGCGGCGATCATGACAGCGATGCTCCGCAGTCAAAGCATTCCGACAAGAATGGTCCTCGGATATACCGGCAATGCCTATCATGCGTGGATCAGCGTGTTTTCTGAGGAAATAGGGTGGGTGGACAATATGATATTTTTTGACGGCTCGCACTGGAAAATCATGGACCCGACATTTGCTTCAGGCGGGCATAGCAGCGAGATAATGGATTATATCGGGGACATGGCAAATTACAACGCTATGTACCAGTATTGACCGCGTATAAATCGTGTCTGTTCAGTACCTTGCGCCCGAAAGACGTTTTTTTGCTTCCGATGCGCCCGGAGGTTGATTGCCAATTTGGCAATCAACCTCCGCGAAGCTTTGAAAAGAATTCTGAAAGCAGGGCGGAGCAGTCGTCCGCGAGTATCCCGCCCGTTATTTGGACCTTGTGCCCGTAGGGTTCCATAAACAGGTTGAGCACACTGCCGCAGGAGCCCGTCTGCGGTTCCCGCGCGCCGTAATATAGTCTGTCGATACGCGACATTATGACAGCGCCCGCGCACATCGGGCACGGCTCGAGCGTAACGTAAACAGAGCACCCGGAAAGCCGCCAGTCGCCCAGTGTTTCGCAAGCGTCGACGATCGCGGCAATTTCAGCGTGCGCAGCGGCATTTTTGTCGGTCTCACGGCGGTTACGGCCGCGGCCGACGACGACGCCGGCAGGATCAACAATAACACAGCCGACCGGCGTATCCGAGTCTGCGCCCGCCTCCCGCGCCAGATCCAAAGCGATCTGCATATAATACTCGTGACTCAGCATAGATTATGACTATCTCCCCGGCGTTTACCCCCCGACGCGCCCGCTGACGCCAGACGGGTCAGTACTTCCTGAAAATATTCCGGCAGGGCGGCTGCCAGCTCGACCTGCCGGCCTGACGACGGGTGCAGAAATCTCAGCTTTGACGCGTGTAAACACTGACCCGACAAACCAAATTCCGGCTTTTTGCGCCCGTAAACTATATCGCCGAGAACAGGATGTCCTATATATGCCATGTGTACGCGTATCTGATGGGTACGCCCGGTTTCAAGCCGGCAGCGCGTGTGAGTGTATCCGCCGTACACAGCTATCACTTCGTAATGCGTTACAGCGCAGCGCGAGTTTTTATCTGTAACCGCCTGACGCTTTCTGTCGTTGGGATGCCTGCCTATAGGGGCGTTTACCGTACCGGCTTCTTTTACCGCTCCGCGAACGACGGCGTCATACTCTCTCGTGAGCGTCCTTGCTGAAAGCTGAGCGGCAAGAGACAAGTGCGCCCGGTCGTTTTTCGCCGCGATGACGAGACCGGACGTATCCTTATCTATCCGATGCACTATACCAGGCCGCCTTACTCCGCCGATACCTGAGAGGCTCTCGCCGCAGTGGTTCAGCAGCGCGTTTACTAAAGTGCCGTCCGGATGGCCCGGAGCCGGGTGTACGACCATTCCGCGCGGCTTATTCACTACGATCACTTCCGTGTCCTCATATACGATATCAAGCGGGATATCCTGAGGTATCGCGGCAGGCTCGACGGGCTCGTCCTGCAATGCTGTAAACTCTTCGCCGGCAGACGTCCTGTGGTTTTTTCGCACAGGAAAGCCGCCCAGCGTGACCCGACCGGATTCGGTCAGCTTCTGCGCGGCGCTTCTGGTAAGCCCGTTGATATTAGCGGCGAGGAAAACATCCAGTCGTTCCCCGCCGTTTTTTACGCTAATTATTGTCGTCTTCAAAACCGTATTCCCGCAGGATATCGTCTATGTTGTAGTCCGCAAGCAGATCTGATTCTCCCAGCTCCGACTCAAGTTCGCTGAGCGCGTTGAGCGAACTTGACGCGTCGGGCCCGGCAACTCTGCCGACCGGCGGTTCAAGCACAGGTTCATACTGGTCGTAACCCTCAGGCTCATAGTTCGCGGTCGCCTCAAACATCGGCTCCGCGTTCACACGGGGGTCCTGTTCGGGGTCATAGTAGTCCGGCAACTCCGGAACAGTTTCATTATACCCGGGCGTTTGCGCATCGGGGGAGTGATAACTGTTCTGTTCCTGCGTAATGTCCTGCGTCGGAGCTTGATCAAAATACTCCGGCGGCAGTGAAAAATCCGTATCCGGATATCCGTCCGGGGCCGAATCACCATAGAAAAGCTTGGAATAATCGACTTCTTCAGGCGCCTGAGGTTCCGGCGTACGGCTTTTTCTTTTGTACTGCTCAAGAAATGCATCGTCGTATTCGTCCGGCTCCGGCTCGGGGGCGTCTTCTTTGCTTCCTCCTGATTTGAACGATGAGATAATAAAGAATATGCAGAACGTTATCATGCCCAGTGTAATGAAAATATCGGCAATGTTGAAAATCGCGAAATCAATGAATGTAAAACGGAACATGTCGACGACATATCCGTGGAAAACCCTGTCGATCAGGTTTCCGACCGCACCGCCAAGTACGGACGCAAGCCCGAGAGTACCCCAGAAACCTTCATTGTATCTGAGCAGGATCGCAATCAACACTATAGCCGCGATGAACGCGATGGCAGCCAGCAGCCACCGATGGTCGGGCAGTATGCTAAAAGCCGCTCCACTGTTGCTTTTGTGATAGAGGTTCACGAGCCCGCGAATCAGGACCTGTTCTTCATCCACCGCCATGGTTATCACGATCCAGCGTTTGAACAGCTGATCGAGCAGGACGACAAGCGCCGCAAAAACAAAGCATAGCATAGTATCATTCCCTTCCCCGAAAGGTATAATCGTCACGGGTTTATACTGGTCGCGGTTTGTACGAAACCCTCGTCTCCTGACTCATGATTACTGACTACTGACTACTGACTGCTGACTACTGACTACTGACTGCTGACTGCCGCGGCGTCCACAACGCCGGCACATCTTGCGCATAATTCCGTATGTTCGGCGTTTTTTCCGACGTCTGTGTCATGAGTCCAGCAGCGTACGCATCTGGGCGCGTCACTGTGAGATACTGAAATAGTCGCCCCGGTAAACTCTGCGCCGGAATAACCTGTCGATCCGGGCCGGGATCCGCCGGCATGACCATCCCCGGCATCTTTAATGACGCCGACAGCCGACACGATAAACAGCGTCTTAAGATCCTGCCCTTCAATTTCCTCAAATGCGGAGGCGGCGTCGGAACTGATACACAGCGTCACGTCGGCGTCGAGAGGTTTGCCGATGATTTTTTCCGCGCGGGCCAGTTCAAGGGCCTTGTTGACGTCAGTGCGCAGGCGCAGCAGCTTGTCCCACATTGCCTCGCGTTCAGGAGTGAAAGCGTGGACCGCGTTCGGTTCCGGCATCCGGTTAAACAGGACGCTTTCGCCATCGGCGTCTTTGCTGTGCGGCATAGAAGCCCAAATCTCTTCGGCGGTGAACGCCAGGATCGGCGCCAGCATGCGCACGAGCGCGTCGAGGATCATATAAACCGCGGTCTGCGCGCTTCGCCGGGGCAGTCCGTTAGTTTCATCGCAATACAGCCTGTCCTTTATGACGTCGAGATAGAAGTTTGACATATCGACGGTGCAAAAGTTGTGGATCGCGTGATAAATCGTGTGGAATTCATATCTTTCATACGATTCGACGACGCTTGTGACTAACCGCTCAAGGCGCGAGAGCGCCCAATGGTCGATCTCCTGCATATCGCCGTACCGGACAAGGTTATCAGGATCAAAACCGTTTAAGTTGCCAAGTATGAAACGCGCGGTGTTGCGTATTTTCAGATAGATATCGGAAAGCTGTCCCAGTATCCCTTTTGAGATCCGAACGTCGGTCCTGTAATCGGTGGACGCCACCCAGAGCCTGAGGACGTCCGCCCCGTAATCTTTGATGATTTCTTCCGGCGCGACAGTGTTGCCCAGAGACTTATGCATGGCTTTGCCCTCGCCGTCGACAGTCCAACCGTGCGTAATGATGGTCTTGTACGGCGCGACTCCGTTGACGGCAATACTCGTGAGCATGGACGACTGGAACCAACCGCGGTACTGGTCGCCGCCTTCGAGGTAAATGTCGGCAGGGAAGCGAAGCCCGGGAAACCGCCCCGTGCTCAGGACTCCCGCGTGCGTCGACCCCGAGTCGAACCAGCAGTCAAGCGAGTCGGCGCCCTTGGTGAACCCCGGCGCGCCGCTATGCGGGGCCGCGCCGCAATGGGGGCAGGAAAAACCGGCGGGCAGGATGTCTTCCGCTTCCGTCTCGTGCCAGGCATTCGAACCTTTCGCCCCGAACAACTCCGCGACCGCTTCGATCGTTTCGGGCGTACAGACTGGTTTTTCGCACTCAGAGCAATAGAAAACAGGAATAGGCAGGCCCCAGTGGCGCTGACGGGATATGCACCAGTCGGAGCGTTCGGTCAGCATCGCGACCATACGGTCTTTTCCCCACTCAGGTATCCACCGTATATCGTCGCAGGCTTTGACCGCCGTACTTATCAGCGCGTCGACAGATGCGAACCATTGCTCTGTGGCGCGGAAGATAACAGGGTTCTTACAGCGCCAGCAGTGCGGATACGAGTGCGTGATTTCCTCCGAAGCGAAAAGCGCGCCGCTTGCTTTCATATCCGCGATGATGACGTCGACGGCTTTTGAATAGTACTGCCCTGCGTATTGCTGCGCGTCCTGAGTCATGACGCCGTGCGCGTCAACGGGAGTGACGACCGGCAACTGAGGGTATTTTCGGCAGACTATGAAGTCGTCAACGCCGTGACCCGGAGCGGTGTGCACGCACCCCGTGCCGGTCTCGACCGTGACGTGATCCCCAATGATGACGAGTGATTCACGGTCATAAAACGGATGCCGCGCAGTGGCATGTTCAAGCGCCCTGCCGGGCAGTTTTTTCAAAACTCTGAAATCATCGATACCGGCCTTGCTAAAGACCGCCTCCGCGAGGGCGGACGCGATGATATACACCTCGCTCCCGGCCGCGCAGACCGCGTACTCTATGTCCGGGCCAAGGCACACAGCCAGGTTTCCCGGAAGTGTCCACGCGGTAGTGGTCCATATGAGGATATTTGCATTTTCGGCGCCGGGGATCCCGTCAAGAGCGCCTTTTGCGTCATCGAGCCTGAACTTGACATAAACCGCCGTGCAGGGAACGTCTGCGTACTCGATCTCCGCCTCCGCAAGCGCGGTCTCATCGGTCGGGCACCAGTATACGGGCTTCAGACCCTTATAGATGTAGCCCTTTTCATACATTTTTCCGAAAACCCGGACCTCTTCGGCTTCCAGCGACGGCGCCATAGTCAGATAAGGGTCGCCCCAGTCGCCGATAACGCCCAGACGTTTGAACTGCTCGCGCTGACGGTCCACGTATTCTGACGCAAAAGCATGACAGGCGCTGCGGAACTCCGGGATCGACATCTTTTTTCTGTCGATCTTATTCTTTTTGATTATCGCGCTTTCGATAGGCATGCCGTGGTTATCCCAACCGGGGGTATAGGGCGCAAAAAAGCCGGACATATTTTTGTACCGGATGATTATGTCCTTGATGACTTTGTTCATAGCCGTGCCCATATGGATGTCGCCGTTTGAAAAAGGCGGCCCGTCATGCAGTATAAACGCGGGATTTCCCGCGTTTTTTTTCATCAGCGTTTCGTAGATCTTTTTTTCATTGAAAGTTTCGAGCATCTCCGGCTCGCGTTTCGGCAAGCCGGCGCGCATCGGGAAGTCCGTGACCGGAAGATTGATCGTCGCGTTATAATCCTGGGGCATGAGACACTCCTATTTATTATCGAAATTAGAACCGAACTTGAGATCGTCGAAATCGAACTTCGGTCTCGGCGAGGTGGACTCTTCCGAGCCGCCGTCGTCAAAACCTTCCCCTTCAAACCCGTTGGGTGAAGAGCCGTTGATCGCGTAGAGTTTCGTCGGCTCGCCTTCGTCGTCATAGTCCGGAACGGACTGAGGTTCAGGCAAACGCGCGTCATCAGGCGCGGGCGCGACTGAACTTGTGATCTTATCCATAGCGCTGCCTATCTGCGCCGCCGCGTCAGAAATCTGTTCTTCATACGTAGGCTGCGGTTCCTGCGGGGGAGGAGGTTCCGGCCGCACTGCGCGGCGCGCGGTCTCCAGCTTGGTTAAAAATTCCGAATGTTTGCGCATTATCGCCTGTGAAAGTTCGATGAACTTCGCGGTCTCTTTAGCCGCGACTGTCAGGCGGAACTCTTCGTCGGCTATGCGTTTTGCCGTCGCATCGAGCCTCGCTTTTGCCTCCGCGTCCGCGTTTAGCAGGGTCTCTTCCTTTTTCTTGTTCGCCTCGATGGTTATCTCTTCGCCCATACGCTGGGCGGTCAGCAGAGCCATACGCATAGCGTCCTCGGTTGAACGGTATTCTTCGACTTTCTCAACAAGTACTTTAAGCTTGCTTTTCAGTATTGCGTTTTCTTTATATAGAGCGGAATAATCGGCGGCCAGAGCCTCTAAAAAGTCGTCGACCCCCGTCATGTCATATCCGCCGAAAACAGCTTTTACAAATACTTTATCGTTGATTTCCTGTGGAGTCAGCATCACTACTCAATCCTTTCAAAGGTTGCATTGCATTATGTCGCAAGCGCCTTGCGGTAAGCGGATCCGGGCGCTAAAAATATAGGCCGTTATTCTCAAGTTCGTCTATAAGGTCGCCCAGAAGGTCGACGTTATACGGCGTGATGAGATATGTATTTACAGCGACTTTTTTGATTTTTCCGTCCTGGGCGTAAGCAACGCCGCTGAGAAAATCCACAAGCCTGCGCGCGATGTCCTTGTTTGTCTGTTCAAGGTTGAGCACGACGGTGCGCCTTTCACGCAGATGGTCTGCTATCTCGGCGGCGGTTTCAAACCGCTCGGGCTTGACAAGCACGACCTGAAGCTGGGTGGTCGCGTGGATGTTAACGACCTTGTTACTGCCGCGCTGCTCCTCAAAACCTCCGTAGGAACTTCTGGCCTGCGCCGTCGTTCTTGGCTGCGCGGGCAGTTCCTCGGATTTTTTCGGCTGAAAATCATCGAAATCATCCTCGTCGTCATAGGGCTTTGTCAGTTTTTTAAACTCATTGATCAATCCCAATTCAGGAATCCTCCTTATTTTTCTATCCCGGTTACCTCGCTCCGAATATTGCCGAACCTATTCTGACCATGTTCGAGCCGGCTTCAATAGCCTCGGCATAACTGTCGCTCATACCCATCGACAGAAAATTCATAGAGACATTATCGTATCTTTTGCTGCTCATGTCAATAAAAAGCTGAAAAATTGCGTCAAAATAGTAACAATTCTTTTCATTTATTTCATTTATTGGAGGAACAGCCATAAGTCCAAGCACATTTATGCCCCTGATTTGCGACGCGAACGCCAGTGTTTCCTCTGTTTGCCACGGCAGGACGCCCGATTTTTGCGGTTCGGCGCCAATATTCACTTCTATGAGTATTTTCTGTGTAATTCCAAGAGCGGTAGCTTTTTTGCCTATCGTCTCAAGAAGCGACAGAGATCCGACAGACTCGATCAAGTCGCAGGTCCCTACGACCTTGCCGACTTTATTGGACTGTAAATGGCCGATGAAGTGCAGCGGCGCCCCGTCATAGGCGCCCTGAGCGCGTTTCTCAGTCATCTCCTGAACACGGTTTTCCCCGACCGCGTCGACGCCCGCTGCTATCGCCGCCCTGACCATTTCGGCCGGTTTTGTCTTTGAAGCCGCGACCAGCGTGACGTCTCCGGGCGCGCGGCCGGATTTGACCGCCGCTTCCCCGATGGCGTCGCGTAATCGATTGACGTTTTCAGCTATATCTATATTGCCCATCCAGCAACCCTCGTCCCCTAACTCCATGCGGGCGGCCAAAGGCCGGCCCAGCCTCTGACTCCTATTCCTCGCCGAGCAGTGTTTTCAGCTTTTCAGAAATTTCAGCAAAGTCCATCCGCGCCGCGCACTCCCTGAGCCAGACGCCAAGCCCGTCGTCCGCTTCGTATCTGTAGTTCTCGATCTCCGCCATCACTTCATCCACCACAGCCATATCATAATTATCACAGGCAATTATCAGCCTCTTGAGAAGTTTCCTGTCCGGCTCGTCTTTCACCGGTTTTTCATCACCCTCATCGACTATACGGAGCGCTTCTTCTATGCCTGATATCAGTTTTTCCAACGTCTCAACGAACGCGGGGTTCTTTTCAGTTACGAAACCAAAATCGCCGTTCTTTGCCGCGATTTCCAGTTCTTCCGCCATTTCACCCGCGGTTTCCGCAAAAATATCGCGGCTCGAACCCTTGATGCCGTGCACGACTATAGCGTACTCCGCTATCGAGCCGCTGTCCACATTCTTCAGGGCGTCGAGCAGGGCAGTAGTGTTCAGGGCGTAAGAACGCAGTATACCTATGTATATGTCCCTGTCGCCGCCAAAACGGTTAATGCCCTTGCTGACATTTATATCATCAAACAAAACCCCGAACACACGGCGGTCGAATCCGCTTCGCCTGCTCATGATCGTGCGCCTGTCGCTCCCGCTGCGTATGTCGGGCAGCAGTTCCCCGTCAAGGACCATTTCCCTGTCGAAATAATTCTGCTCTCTTTCCTTGTCACGGACCCAGTTTTTGATTATTTCATCGAGTTTGGCTATATCGATAGGTTTTGACAGAAATGCCTGAAAACCCTTTTCCAGGAAGATTTCAGCGCTTCCGGCTATCGCGTTTGCCGTGCAGGCTATTATGGGCACCTCTTTTGCGTATGATGTACCCAGATCCCTGATGTGTTTTGTCGCTTCGATACCATCCATGCCGGGCATCATGTGATCCATAAAAATCGCGTCGTATCTGACGGTATCGTTACTGACGGCTTCGATCGCTTCCGGCCCGCTTGTAACGCAATCTATCTTCATGCCGTAAGGTTTCATCAAACCTTTGGCGACGTCAAGATTTGTGATCGTATCATCAACCACCAAAATGTGCGCGTACGGCAGCCTGATGCGTACCATGCCGGAATTGCTGCGGCGTCTGTGGTCTGTATAACTGAAGCTTTTCAGGCTTCTGACAAGATCGGGGCCAATTACCGTATCCGTAACAAAACCCTGGGTCAAGCTGACTATAAAGGTGCTGCCTTTACCGTACTCGCTTTCCACGGTGACCGTACCGTCCATCATCTCCACAAGTTTTTTTGTGATGGGGAGCCCGAGCCCGGTTCCCATGATCTGACGGTTGGTTTGCTCGTCGACTTTTACGAATTCCTCAAATAAAAGACCGACATTTTCCGGCTTGATCCCAATGCCGGAGTCGCGCACCCACGCTATCAGTCGGACTTTTCTGCAGTCGGCGGCGTTTGCCGCATCGGAGCCGTCGCACGGCGTCATGTCTTTCCCGCTGCTGCCATCGTCGAGGTAATCACAACGGATACCGAACTCGACAATACCTTCTTTAGTATATTTAAAAGCGTTCGAGAGCAGGTTATTGAAAACCTGTTTGATGCGCAAATCGTCTCCGTAAAGCTGCGTCGGCAGCCCGGGGTCTATATCCAGGACGAACTCTATCGGCTTTTCCTCAATATGCATCGCGCTTTGCGTAGCGGTGTCGTTGATAAGGCTTGGCATGTCGTATTTGACCGGGACAAGTTCAAGCCTGCCCGCTTCGATTTTTGAAATGTCCAGAATATCGTTGACAGTGTGAAGGAGCGTTTCCCCGGCAGTGTTGACCTTCTCAATATTTTGACGCGCTTCTTCCTGAACGGTTTCATCCTCAAGGGCCAGCCCGGACAGGCCGATGATTGCGTTGAGCGGAGTGCGCATTTCATGGCTCATTTTTGCGAGAAAAGCGCTCTTCGCGGTATTTGCGGATTGCAGGTTCAGCATTATTTCATTGATCTCGTCCATCATTCGCTTCTGCTCCCGCATGTCGCGCACATAGGCGGCGACTACGTATTCGCTGCCGTGCGCTACGCGAACAAGAGTGACTTCGGCCGGTATGGGCGTGCCGTCGCGCTTTTGGTGCGTCCATTCGGTGGTAAATATACCTTCCTCGAATGCTTTTCTCAGTCCAAACTCGGCCTGCCCTGATGAAAGGCTGCCGTCAGGCTGGCGCTCGGGTGAAAAATCACCGAAATGCTCCAGAAAGTCCGACTTTGTATCCACTTCAAACAACCTGACGCAGCCCTCGTTACACTTGAAAAGAGTGTGATCCTTATCCCACAGGCTGCAAGCCAGGGGCAGCGCTTCAAGCAGAAGTTCAGTATACTCGTTTGCCTCGCGAATGACCGCCGCCTGCGCGCCGCGGTTCAGCGCGTTTGCCATCATCAGGCTGACGGAGCGTAAAATGCTGATATCATCCTGGGAAAAAGTGCGCTCCTGCCTGCAGTCGTCGATGCTGAAAAACCCCCAGAACTGATCGTGTAAAAACAGCGGGATGATCAGGATCGTTTTCATGCCGTACGGTTCCAAAAACGCGCGGTCGTCCGGCGACATCTCCGAGACAGGGCCGTTAAAACACTCGCCGCGCAGGAACCTTTTTTCCCATTCGGGCTTGTCGGCGTATGAAAACTTCAAGCCGACCGGCACGGGAGCGGCGTGTTCCCCGAAATCGCTGAGCCACTGATACGTATGGACAAAATGGAGGGCGCCGTCTATCATTACGTTGCGCCATATCTGGACCCGGTCTACGTCCGCGCTTTGACCCACAAGCGCCATGCTTGCCATCAGCGAGGATTCGACTTTAGTTTCATCCTCGACTGAAAGAAGCACTTCCGCCGTACTGTTACCCGTGTTCAGAAGGTTGTCGCGGCGCTCGATCGCATCCATCATTTTCTTGTATTCGCGGAGATCCCGCGTGTATCCGGCTATAACGTAATCATCCTCATACCTCACGCGTTCAAGCTTGACTTCGCACGGGATCGGCGTCCCGTCCAGCTTGCAGTGGATCCACTCGAAAGTGAGGCTGCCCTTTTCGAAAACCAGATCGAGTATCATTCTCCTTTTTTTGTCTGAAGACTGCCCGTCCGGCTGAAACTCGGGAGAAAGGTCCAGATTCCTGTCCAGGTATTCCTGCTTGTCCCTGAGTTCAAAGAGTTTTACGCACTCCTCGTTGCACTCAAAGACCTGATAATCCTTGTTCCACAACCGGCAGGCGAGAGGAGTGGCGTCGAGCAGAAGCTTGATCCGTTCACGCTCATCCTCGATAAGTTCCGACTGCGCCCGGACTTTTTCATTAAGCTGCGCCAAATTCCTGTTTTGCGCCTCAATTTTCACAAAAGGTTTGACGGCTATTTTCGAAACAAAAATCGATATCAGCACCCCCACTGCCAGAAACATTATGGCGGCAAACAGCAGGCTGTTCTTAACGCTGGTTTCAGGGCTTTCCGAAAGCGGCGCGACCACACCTATACGCCAGCCCACAAGGGAGTTGGTGACATATTTATAAACGCACAGCCTCTCTTTCTCCTCATATACATATCTTCCGGAGCCTGCGTCCATGTTCGAAATCATATTACGGTAAAAATCACCCGCGGAAACCATTTCGGGATCGGTCAGCGCATCTTTGATGAAATTCCGTTGGTCTATGACCAGTTCGGAGCGGTAATTTGCGACGAAAGTGCCTTCCGCGTCCACCATGAACATGCTGCCGGTCTGCCACAACCTGTACTGCGAGAGAAGGTCGGAAAAAAGCATCCCCGGGATCGTAGCAGACAAAACCATATGCGGTTCCATCGGCACGAAAACATGCATGACAAAATCACCGACTATGCCCGTGTATCTCGGGGAGGTCAAAACCTTCATGCCGTCCAGCGCAGCATGTATGTATTCGATCTCGCCTATAAAAATACCATATGCGGAAGTTGTCCCATAGCTCGCGCAAACGCCGTTCCTGTCAAAAACAGTCAGAGAAATAAAGTCGTCAAACTCAATGAGCTGAGCCGCCATTACTTCGCTCATTTCTTCCGAGGAGCCGCTCCTGAGGAGTCTTTCGGCGATGATCTCCGCGTTGGATTTCAGCAGCCCGATTTTTGTCGTAACTACCGTATCGGCGATATCCAGAGCCAGCGACAGTTCCTGCTCCATTGTTTCCGTTATACTTTGAGTGGTGAATATACGGCTTGAGAAGTAATTCGCCACCGTGACGGCAAGGAAAATAATAACTATCACTATCGCGGCTTTTATGCGCATAGACATATAATAACCCTCCGTGCTGCTTGAAAGACATTATACCATCTTGTGCTGAGTTTTTAAATAGTGTATAATGACATATCTTCAGAAAATGTTACTGTGGTGATTTGTAACAGGGGGTATACGGATATATGGGGCAGATATACGGCGAACGCTATGATCTACAAGCTTTGTTAATGAACAGCGGGCTCAATGTCAGGCATTTCGCGGAGGTCAATCCGCTATTTACTGTCGACGATTACTTCGGAAAGGTATCTGAACTGCTCAGCATGGCGCCTGACGTCTCGCGGGCTTTGACAAATTTTGAAAACCGCAACGGCGACAAGGAGGACCGCAGAAGTCTGAACGACATGATAAACCTGCTTGACGACATGGAATGCGAGGAGTTCATAATTGAATTTCACGCAATACTTGATTCGTACGAGCGCGAAGGTAACTGGCGGCTTGCGGCGACATACGCGAAAAGGGTAAGGGACAGCTTCAACGATTTTCATTCACGGATCATGAAAACAAAAAAAGAAAACGATGAAGCAGGCGCGCCGGATCACCGGGATGAGGCGGCTGACGGAGGCTCGGCGTCACTTGATGAAACTATACGGCGCCTGGACGCGGAGGGCGTCAGCAGCCTGCCAATAGTACTGGCAGTAGACGACTCTCCCGTGATACTGAAATCAGTGTGGTCGATACTGAAAGACGATTATAAAGTACTCACACTGCCGAAACCTACGGAAATAGGGAGGATACTGGAGAAGCAGACCCCGGATCTGTTTTTGCTGGACTACATGATGCCGGAACTAAACGGGTTCGACCTGATACCAATCATAAGAAATTATGACAAACACAAAGCAACGCCGATCATTTTCCTGACGTCTGAAGGGTCAATCGATAATGTGACCTCAGCGCTGGCGCTCGGCGCGCGGGACTATATCGTCAAGCCGTTCAAGCCGGAAACGCTGCGCGAGAAAGTGGGCAGGCATATTAGTATCAAGTGATTACGGCCGGCCGGCGCATACTTGAGCGATCGCGGTTTGGGTACAGACCGGTCAGGCTACGACTTTACCGTCAAACAACCCGTTCGCTTTCACAATTATTGTCGCCCCTTCGCGTAAAGGAGACCAGGCTTCAGAACTGCCGGCAACAAGATAACTGTCGCCGTATTCGGCAAGTATATCAACGTCCGCCCGCTCGGCCCGGACTCCGGTCTGCAGATAGACAAATCTCACCCCGTCGTCATCCAGATGGATCGCTTCTTTAGGCACACGAATACCGGTAACGATATTGTGGACGACGTCGGCGCGTATATAGCGCAGCGGGGCGACGTCGTGCACGCTTCTGTCGCATGAGAACAGTACGACGCACTCGCTGCTTTCCCGCCTGCCGATACTCTCCACGCGCATATCGATCCTGGCGTGATATGCCCCGGAAAACTGTACCGCTATTTGGCGCCCCGGCGACAGCTTGGCAGCATCGGCGGCGTCCATAATAGCGGCGTAATACCATTGGAACTCGGTCACGAGTTTACCCGCGCTCTTTACAGCCGCCGGAGACTTGAACAAATCCATCAGGTCCGGGGGCATTATTTCTGACAAAGCGGCCGGCCTGACGTGTTCAAAACCGTCGACGATCTGGGAAAAAACGCCGCTTACCGGGGCGTAATAAACGTTCATCATTCCGGCTGTGCTGCTCTCCAGCGCCTCCAGGCGTTTTTTCAGGTCGGGTAACTGCGGGCCCGAAGCCGCGTCTTCCGAGAAAATACTGGACTCGATGCATATCGACAACTCGTCAAGAGTCCTCAGATCGCCGCTGTGGACAGCCACTGACAGCGCAGTCACGTTTTCAAAGCAAATGGACTCGGCGGAAGCGCCCGGCGCTTCCAGTTGCGCGATCCTCAGTCTGAGCGTTCGTATCTCACTCGCGGTCTCAAGCGCCCGGCCGCTTGTGTATTCGACCGCTACCGCCTGCCCCGACGCGACTTTTTCTCCGTCGCCGACGATCGGCAAAACAGCGGCGCCTGTGTCGTCAAGCAATGTTTCCGTGCGGACGATATAACCGTAAGCCGGAAAAACCTCTTCTACCGTGAATACTATCGCAGGCGTGGTCGTATATGAGTTCAGTGCCGCTTTGAATACGTACACGCCTATATAACAAGCGACCGCGAGGAACAGAACGGCCGTGATGACTTTCATATAAAAATCAGTTCGCTTCATTATGTAACTCCGTCATTATTGATCGCACAGACGATTCGATATCCGGCTCTTTTTCCCATGTTATCCATTTCACACCGGCGTCACGGCGCAGCCAGGTGAGCTGGCGTTTCGCGTAGCGCCGTGATTCCTGCCTGATACGTGAAACAGCGGTATCCATATCATATTCGCCGTTTATGGCGCCGACAATCTCTTTATACCCGATAGCCTGCATCGCCGTTGAACCGGGCAGAACGCCGGCGGCGAGCAGTGAACGCACTTCAGCCTCAAGGCCGCTTTCAAGCATTGCGTCGATACGCGCCTCTATCCGCGCGTAGAGTACGCTCCTGTCTGCAAACGTCAGCGCGAATTTCACAGCGTTGTACCGCGGCGGCTGCAGCTTCGTCGTCTCATCATGCGCTGATATCGTCTTGCCGGTCGCCCTGTAAACCTCTATTGCGCGGACGATCCTTTTTTTGTCATTGGCATGGAGTCTTCCGGCGCTTTCCGGGTCGAACCCACGGAGCGTTTCCAGCATCGAACTGCCGCCCAGCGCATCGTACTCCTCCTCAAGTTCACTGCGCAGCTTCACATCTCCCCGTGTTGAAAACCCGGCGCCGGAAATGAGCGAATCTATATATAATCCTGTGCCTCCAACAAGCACGGGAAGCCTTCCCCGGAGCAGGATATCGTCTACGCAAACCGACGCCTCGCCGACATAACGCGCTGCGGAGAAATCCTCCCGGGGGGCGGCGACGTCGAGCATATGGTGCGGCACTCCCAGTTTTTCTGATTCCGTCGGTTTCGCCGTGCCGATATCCATATGCCTGTAGACCTGCATTGAATCGGCGGAGACCACCTCGCCGCCCGCTGCTCTTGCGAGCGACGCGCCAAGCGCGGTTTTACCTGTCGCCGTCGGCCCTGTTATGACGATGATTTTATTCATATTCTTTTAAAGCCGCGGTCAAGCGCTGTTTTCGTTATCTCAAATGCGACCGGGCGGCCGTGCGGGCAGTGTGTTATTTCGCCGGATAATACACGTTCAGCCAGCGCTTTCAGTTCGCTGAACTCCGACGCCCTCCCCGCCTTGATCGCCGCCTTGCACGCGACAGAGCGGAGGATATTGTCGCGACTGGCCGGTTCCGCTGTTCCGCCGAGTCTGATTTGAGCGCATATCTCCGACAAAACAGTTTCTGTGTCGCCGACGTCTATCTCCGCCGGTATGCCCCTGACAGCGACCGCATCGGCGCCGAAACTATCGACCGTGAACCCCAGTTTCCCCAGGATCTCCGCGTTATCAAGCAGGAGAGCCGTGTCGTCATGCCCGTGACGGCAGACGACCGGAGTGATGAGCGCTTGTGACGCCGGCTCATAGCCATCGCTTCGGAGCGCGTTGAAATGGATACGCTCATGCGCGGCGTGCTTATCTATAAACCATACGCTGTCTCTATATTCGGCTATGATATATGTGTTGAGCGCTTCACCGATGACCCGGATCTGTATATCGGGCGGCTCCCGGGAAGCCGGTTCTGTTTCCGGCGATAATGGAAGCCGGGTCTGATACGGGAGTTCCGGGGCTCCCACGGTAGAATACGGATTTAACTGAGAATCGAGAGTTGAGAACTGAGAATCTCTGTTTGCCATGGGCTCCGTCATCGCGGGCGCAGCGCGGCGATCCGCAAATGAGTGTTTATCAGTGCTATAGATTGCCGCGTCGCGCAGTGTCGCAGGCGACGCACCGGCGCCCCGCAAAGACGGGTTACCCGCGGCATTACCGGACGGGGCTGATACTTCCGTACTCCGCACTGTGCCTTCCGCGTTGTTGAGCGCGCCAAGCGCTGTGTAATAGACACTGTCAAAAACCTGCTTTTCCGAAACGAATTTCACCTCGGTTTTCGCGGGGTGGACATTGACGTCGACATTGCCGGGTTTCATCGTCAGATACAAAACGCAAGACGGGTACCGTCCCGGCATATGCGCGTTTGCGTATGCCTGCTCGAGCGCAGCCTGGAGCGTTTTTGACTGGATCGCCCTGCCGTTTACGAAAAAGTACTGATAACTTCGGTTCCCGCGCGCGGCGGAGGGGCTTGAGATATACCCTGTTATCGCGACTGTTTCATCGTCTGATTCTGCCCTGACGAGCCCGGCGGCGAAATCACGCCCGAACAGGTTATATATGCATGAGTCGATACGGGAATCCCCGGGCGTGTGGTACTCGGTTTTCCCGTCTTTTAAGAACCGGACGGACACCTCCGGGTGCGACAGCGCGCAGCGCAGCACAGCGGAAGCTGCCGCGGAACCCTCCGCACGGTCTGATTTCATGAACTTCAACCGCGCGGGCGTATTAAAGAACAAGTCCCGCACGATCATCGTCGTCCCCTCCGGACAGCCGGCCGGGGACGATTTTGCTGCCGCTCCGGCTTCAAGAAAGAGCGCAAAACCCTCCTGAGCGCCCTGCTCGCGCGTCAGAAGTTCGATCCGCGACACGGCGGCGACAGCGGCAAGCGCTTCGCCGCGAAAACCGAGGGTGCCTATTGCTTCGAGGTCCCCGGCTCCCCGCAGCTTGCTGGTCGCGTGGCGTAAAAAAGCGGTCCGGGCATCTTCCGGGGATATGCCGCAGCCGTTGTCGGAAACGCGGATATACGTCATACCGCCGGCGTTGATCTCAACGGTGATTATCCCCGCGCCCGCGTCTATCGAGTTTTCGATCAGTTCCTTGACGACGGAAGCAGGCCGCTGTACGACCTCTCCCGCCGCGATAAGGTCCGCAACGTGCGGCTCAAGTTCAAATATCTTCGCCAATTCGTTCCCCCAGAGTGATCAACGGTACAGGATCGGAAGACCTTTCACATTTACCGGGTCGACGTCCAGCAGCGCAATATCGCCTACGGTGCAATCGATCTTTGTCACGTCGACCATGGTGTGCAGCAGGCCGACGCTGCCAAGAACACGCGCCTTCTGACCGTTTATCCTGACGTAAGCCGTGCTGCGGCGGTATCTGGCGATATCGAACAGGCTTCTCTCCACAATATAACGGTCTACGCCGAAACCATGAAAATATCCGACCGACAGGATCCCGATCTTTGTAGGCGCTTTCGTCACAAATCCCCGCTCGGCGCCGATATTGTGCCCTTTAGGGAACCAGCCGACTTCTTCAAGACCCGCTTCAATGAACCCGACGCGCGCCAGACCGGGTATGACCTTGCCCGGGATCCTGCCGGACAATGCCGTGTTCACTCGTACCGCGTCCATGAGTTCCAGATCATACTTGAACAAAGCGGCGGAGTCGCAGGCATGTGCGGCGCCCGGTTCGAGGCCCATTGCTATAAGCCTGTCCAGAACCGAGTTGAATATGTCAAGCTGCATCAATGTGAGTTTTTTGCTGCGCCAGGAAGCCGAAAACGTCGTAAATGTCCCGACGACTTTCAGGCTGGACATATACCTGTAAATAGCCGCGACCTTATCAAGTTCCGCCGGCTGAAACCCGTAACGCCCGAGCCCCGTGTCGATTTTGACCTGGACTTCAGCCGTCACGCCTTTCGATTCCGCAATGCCGTTTATTGCCACTGCCGAGTCGTAAGATCCGGCTGTACAGATGACGTTCTGCGACAGGAGTTCGGTGATTTCATCAGGATCCGCAGTGCTTCGCAGCATCATCAGACGCTCGTTGTGAAAGCCGTTCTGACGAAGGTTCTTTGCGTCCTCCGGATCGGAGACGGCGAAACTGCGGATACCCTCGTCGCGCAGGAATTGCGCGACCCTCAGAAGACCCATTCCACCCGCGTTGGCGCTGAGATCGGCGATCACCGCCGAGCCCGCCGCGCGCTCCTTGATCGCGTGGAGGTTGTTCCTGACCATACGCAAGTCTATAACAAGGTTTTTCAAATGCTTCACCCTACTTTTTGTCAGTTACTTGTCTGTATTATATACCATTTTCAACCGGATTTCTATAATTTCTTTTTTAAATCAAACAGCAGGTTCAGCGCCTCAAGCGGCGTGAGAGTGTTAAGATCGGTCGATCTCAGTATCCCGGCGATTTCGCTGCCCTGCATATCAAGCAGAGACAGCTGACCGGACCGGGATTCCGGCGCCGGTCCGGAAACACGCCCGCGGCGCGGGGCGTCATCGCTTTCAAGTGATTTCAGTACGGCTTTTGCGCGCCTGATGACTGTGTCGGGAACGCCTGCGAGACCGGCAACTTCGATACCGTAGCTGTCGTCAGCCCCGCCCGGAACTATTTTTCTGAGGAATATGACGTCGTCCCCGCGTTTTTTTGCGGAGATACTATAGTTCTTGACGCCCTCTATGTCGGCCTCAAGCGCTGTCAACTCGTGATAATGCGTTGCAAACATCGTTTTTGCGCCGAGTTTGCGTTTATCCGCACAATGCTCCAAAACAGCCCGGGCCACCGACATGCCGTCGTATGTCGACGTACCGCGCCCTATCTCATCCAGGATCAAAAGGCTTGAACGCGTAGCGTTCGCCATGATGCCCGCGACCTCGGTCATTTCCACCATGAATGTCGATTTTCCTGCCGAAAGATCGTCTGACGCTCCAATGCGGGTGAATACCCTGTCGACCAGGCCGATACGCGCATGTTTCGCAGGAACAAACGATCCTATTTGCGCCATGATCACAATGAGCGCGGTCTGGCGCATGTAGGTCGATTTTCCGGCCATATTGGGCCCGGTTATTATTGCCGTCCGTGCCGCGCCGCCGTCAAGATAAGTGTCGTTCGGTACGAACAGCGACTCTTTCTGCATGATTTCCACAACAGGGTGCCGCCCGTCGCGAATATCGATGACTCCGGATAAATCGATCTCCGGCATACAGTAGTTGTTTGAAACAGCGGTCTGCGCAAGGGAGCAAAACACGTCAAGTTCAGCAATGCCCGCTGCCGTTGACTGTACGCGGCCAACCTCGGCGGCAATGCGTCCCCGAAGCCCTTCAAACAGCTTATACTCAAGCGCGGCGAGTTTATCTTTCGCCGTTAAGAGTTCCGTCTCAAGTTCCTTGAGTTCCTGTGTTATGAACCTCTCGCAATTGGCGAGCGTCTGTTTCCGGACGTAGTCGCCCGGCACGTCGTCCGAGACGGAACGCGGGATCTCAATGTAATAGCCGAAAACCTTGTTGTATCCAATTTTCAACTTTTTACCGGTGCGCCTGCGCTCGTTTGCCTCGATACCCGTCAATGCGGACGAACTGTTTTCGAGCAGTGACCGCAGGCGGTCGACTTCCGGATCGGCTCCGCCCTTGATGAAACCGCCTTCGCGTACGGAAAAAGGCGGATCGTCCATGATCCATGAATCGATTTGGTCGGACAGGTCGCCGAGAATGTCCATTTCCGAGTGTTCACGCAGCGCCGGGCATCTCATAGGCGCCAGCAGCGCGGCGATTTCCGGAAGAGAGTTGATTGAAGACGCCAGGGATTTCATATCGCGGCATACTGCGTTGCCAAAAACGATTTTGCCGATCAGCCGCTCCATATCCCCTATGCTTCTGAGAGCATTTATCAGTTCGCCGCGGGCTACCGTCGCATTTACGAGTTCGGAGACCGCGCTCTGCCGACGCTTTATCGCCGCTGTCGACAGAAGCGGCCGCAGTACCCAGGATCTTATCATCCTGCGGCCCATCGGCGTTTTTGTCTTGTCAAGAACCCAAAGAAGACTGCCTTTCTTATCGCCGGTCCGCAGAGACCCCGCAAGTTCCAGGTTGCGCATTGTATTTATATCCAGCTCCATGTAAGACCCGCCGGTATTGCGGCGCAGTATCCGGAGGTGTGAAATATCTGTTTTTTGCGTGTCCGCCAAGTATCTGAGCAGCGCGCCGGCTGCGCTGACCGCGGCGGCGCCCAGTTCCGCGCATGAGTCCTGACCGAATTGCTCATACAGCAGTTCGGAGTTGCCGGCATCAAACAGGCCGCTGTCATATTGCACGAGCCCGCTGAGCCGGGTCTCGACGTCCTGACGCAGCCGCCCGCAGCTTTCGGGAGCGCCGCCGAGGATCACTTCGGTGGGAGCAAAGGAACCGATCTCGTTTTCGATATGGCTCAGGTCGTCCGCGGGGAATTCTGTGACAGAAATATCGCCGGTCGACAGATCGGCAAAGCAGGCGGCGGACGCATCGCCAATAAACACTGAGCAAAGATAATTTGACCTGCCCTCATCGAGCATAGACGATTCCATCAGGGTGCCCGGCGTCACAATACGGACGATATCCCGGTCCACCAGACCTTTTGCCGCCGAAGGGTCCTCCATCTGCTCGCATATCGAGACCTTGTAACCCTTTGCTATGAGCCTGGCTATATAGGCTTCCGACGAGTGGTAAGGAACGCCGCACATCGGGATCCGCTCATCAGGGTCCTCGGTCGACTTGTCACGCGACGTCAACACAAGATCGAGTTCCTTCGAGGCGGTGCGAGCGTCGTCGCCGAACATTTCATAAAAATCGCCGAGCCTGAAAAAAAGGATGCTGTCACTGTTGCGCTCCTTTATTTCAAGGTATTGCTTCATCATAGGAGTAACAGAAACCGTACCCACAAAAAACTCCTCCGCGCTTGGTTTTAGTGTCAGGATTGACCGGTAGTATGCGACTACAAACCAATGCCAATAATTTTACACTTTGCATTATACATTTTTCATTTGCTAATTGTACTCGCCCATTGCGGACTCGATGCCGCCGGTGACGATCATTTCAAGCGCTTGCGCCGCATGCGCCGCCGCACCGGTTATGAGTTTTTTATCTTCTCCCGTAAGCTTTGAGAGGACCCATTCGGCCATACCATAATCCTCGTGCGGAGGCCCGCCTACGCCTATTTTGATCCTGGGGAACCCGTCGCCCCCGCATTTTTCGATTATATCCTTCAGGCCGTTATGCCCCCCCGCGGAGCCGTTTCGCCGGATACGCAGCTTTCCCGCCGGTAAAGACACATCATCGGAAACCGCAACCACATTGCCCAGCGGGACCCTGTAAAAATGCATTGCCTGCGCCAGGGCGCCGCCGCTCAGATTCATGTAAGTCTGCGGTTTCATAAGAAACACCCGCTGTCCGCCAAGGGTCACCTGGGCCGTAAGCGAGTTGAACTTGATACGGTTTATCTTGGTTTTTGTAGTTTTTTCGATAACATCCGCTGTCATAAAACCGGCATTATGCCGTGTGTTCTCGTATCTTGCGCCCGGATTTCCTAAAAAAACAGCGATCCACGATACCGATTTGTCTCTCCTGCCAAAAAACATAGTTCCCCCTGCGGTCTGTAAAGCCTAAAAATCCTACATCCTTGCAGTGTCTTTTTCCGCCTACCTTCGTTGAAAGCCCTTGAAATATTTGAGTATTACTGCGGTCTTTCGCCTCGGCAGGCGAAAAAATCCACCGCAATTATGCAGAACTTTTAGACTTTACAGACCACTAGCGGAATAGCGTTGAAATAGACACTTCCTGAAAGATGCGCTCTATTGCCTCCGCGAACAGCGGAGCGGCGGTAAGATATTGGATCTTCGAGCACGGTTTAGCGCCCGGGTACGGGATCGTATCGGTGAAAACCAGCTCCTTTACGACGCTCTCTTCGATAAGTTCAAGCGCCCTGCCCGAAAGCACGCCGTGACTGGCGCAGGCGTAGATTTCTTTAGCCCCGCCGACTTCAACCAGCGATTTCGTAGCTACGCAAAGGCTCCCGGCAGTATCAACCATATCGTCAAAAAGAATCACGCGTTTACCTTCGACAGATCCTATAATATTTACGACCTCCGCCTGATTCGCTTTTTCACGGCGTTTGTCGATGATTGCGAGATTCAAGCCCATTTTCATAGCAAATGCGCGTGCTCTCGCGACTGAACCGATATCCGGCGATACGACGATGACGTCTCCGGTGTCGTCGCCGAATTTCTTGTGGAAATAGTCGGCAAAAAGCGGGCTTCCCAGCAGATTGTCAACGGGAATATCGAAAAACCCCTGTATCTGGGCCGCGTGCAGATCCATTGTAAGCACCCTGTCGGTCCCGGCGGACGTAATCAGGTTTGCAACAAGTTTCGCGGATATCGGGTCGCGGGACTTCGCCTTTCTGTCCTGACGAGCATAACCGAAATAAGGCATGACGACCGTTATCCGGCTCGCGGACGCCCGCTTGCAGGCGTCGACCATGATAAGCATTTCCATAAGATGGTCGTTGATCGGAGTGCATGTCGACTGGATAATGAAAACATCCGATCCGCGCACAGATTCATGAAGCGACACCGATATTTCCCCGTCAGAAAAAGTCGTCACATCGGTCTGACCCAGACGCAATCCAATGTTGCGGCACACATTTTCAGCAAAAGGTTTGTTTGAATTACCGCAAATGATTTTGATATCCTTACCATGAGCCATGGCGAACTCCCCCCATTAACAATTAACAATTAACAATTATGTAAAAGATGATTAATCCATAATATGCGAATGGGCTGTTCTGATCTTGTGAAGAATCCCATATGTATTTAAGCATCTAATATTATGAGGCTCTTCAGTATCTTTCTCCGTCAGGCAGACGCTTCTTCAGTGCTTGCTTAAATGCCGGCATATATTGTTATGCGCACAGAGGTTTGATGTACTGTTTGACAAGTCAGCTCACATTATCGACGCGTTTTCAAGATCCCCGAGAATTACGTTCGTCAGGTCTTCACGGGTATGTTCGTCCAGTGCTGATACTCTGTCGGAGTGAACGGATACAATGTTTTCAAAGAAATTCCTGACGTGTCGGGCGTTGCCAAAATTCTCGTCACGCATTTCATAAATATTTGAAAAGTGATCGCGCGCGAAACCGACCGCGTCTTCGGAGAGTTTATACTCGCTTTTCGCGCACATCGAATCAAAAATCGCGTAAAGTTCTTCGCTGTTATAGTCCTCAAAAACAAAGTACCGGTTGAAACGGGACTCAAGACCGGGGTTTGAACCTATGAATCGTTCCATCAGTTCGCTGTACCCGGCGACGATGACAATAAGGTCGTTACGATTGTCTTCCATCAGCTTCAGCAGAGTCTCGATAGCTTCGCGGCCAAAATCGTTTCCGCTGCCGACGTCGGGAGCCAGCGAGTAGGCCTCGTCAATGAATAAGATCCCGCCGAGCGCGCTTTTAACGGCTTCCGTTGTCTTTATCGCGGTCTGGCCGACAAATCCGGCGACCAGACCCGAGCGGTCGACCTCTATCAGCTGGCCTTTTGATAACACGCCAATGGCCCGGTATAGTTCGGAAAGGATCCTCGCGACCGTCGTTTTGCCTGTTCCGGGGTTCCCCATGAAGACCATATGCAGGGACAGGGGAGGGTTCGGCAGTTCCTTTTCCTCACGCAGTCCGCGGATCTTAACATAGTTTATGAGGCTTTTGACATTTTGCTTGATATTCTCGAGACCGACGAGCGTGTCAAGCCGTTCAAGCAATTCCTCGACGGTCGGTTCCTTTTCAACAGTTTCAGGCGCGGCGGACGCTGTCTCCGGCTCGCCTCCGCCCGCGGCGTCGGAGACTGTACTTTCGGGGTCTTTTGAGGCGGAAATCTTTGGCCGGGCTGCAGCTGACGTCTCCTCGAGAAGCTCATTGGCCGCGTCTTCCGCCTGCTTTATCGTGCCGAGCAGATCGGCAAAACCGGAAAGACTGCCCAGATATGTCCCCGCAGGTTTGAGGTTTCGTTCCAGTTCTTTTTTGTCCTTATAGTTTTTGTCCATCATTATCTCCGTTTCAGGGGCAAAAAGGTCAGGGCTGTTCACTGTTGCGATAATAAGGCGGCTGTTCGCCGCCTTTGATAGGATGACATTAAAAAACACACCATTATTTGGTATGCTGACCTAACGTCCACGGCGGCGGGCGCCTTTTTTATCGGTGTTGCTTTTCAGGCCCGATATCTTGTTGTTGGAATCCTGCATAAAGCGTTTGAGTTTATCTTCAAAAGTGGGTTCGGACGCAATCTCCTGAGGCTTTGGCTGGGGGCGGCGCCGGATTTCTTCCGCAGGCGCTGCCGCTGCCGACTTGATAGAGAGATTCATCCGGCCGGACTTATCCATACCTATGACTTTAACAGTGACGTCCTGCCCTTCGGTAAGATGATCCCGAACGTCACTTACATATGTGCTCGCGATTTCGGATATGTGAACAAGCCCGGATTTCCCCGGCGCAACCGTAACGAAAGCACCGAATTTTGTGATGCCGGTTATTTTCCCGGCAAGGATAGCTCCCACCTCAAAATCCATATGAAATGAAAACCCTCTCAGTGAAACACGTAATACTTGGACCTGACAATCGGGTCGACATGCTTTTTCCTGTTTGCTGCCAATGTTGCTGACCGTCAGTGCAGCTGAATGATTTGCTGGTCATTGCGCAATCGCCGTACTAATCTGCGGTAACCGGTTCGCTTCCACTGTCATAAAATACGATCTCGCCCGGCATTACAAGTCCCAGGTTTGATCGCGCGATTCCGGCGATAACGTCCGGATCGTCATGATTATCGATTTCATACTGGAGTTCGGCGTTTGATATCTCCATGTCAAGCACGAGCCTTCGCGCGTCGCGATACTCCTCGCGCGCGGTCTCTATGCGTTCGCGGAGGGTAATAAGGGTGATTCCGGCATACACTATCAGGGCGAACACAATGATTTTTGTAATGATTTTCGATCGAGGTCTCATCAGCGCCTACGCCTCCTTATACATACTTTCCGCTCGCGCGTCTGGCATTCAGGTGGGCGCTGCCCACATGGCGGCGTTGTATTTACTTTCGTTCCTGTGTTTTCCTATTGTATACCATCTTTTTCAATAAGGGAAGTTTTTTTTCGTTTTTTCTGTGATTTTGAGAGTTTTGTATGTTTTCCTGTGCTTTTACCATTATTTTCGCCTGTTTGTTTCGCTTTACAGAGTATCAGTTTTTTGCTATAATCATCTTCTACCGGAAGGCGCCGCGGCAGGATCGCGGAAAACCGGCGTCTGAAGGACATACGCGCCCGTAGCTCAGATGGATAGAGCGCAAGACTCCGACTCTTGAGGCCACCGGTTCGAGTCCGGTCGGGCGTGCCAAGCGCATGTAATCCGAACGCCGCACCGATTATTAAAGTAATCGGCGAGGCATTCGGATTCTTGCTTTGGTTGGATTGAAGTAAGGGGCTGTTGAGTATCCATTTTTGGATTCTC
>Ga0082212_10001066_pt1 | contig 40150 bp, 40 predicted proteins | sample TergutNt197P3_FD_71548 | JGI IMG/M metagenome (GOLD analysis project Ga0082212, IMG submission 71548) | Neocapritermes taracua P3 segment gut microbial communities from Petit-Saut dam, French Guiana - Nt197 P3 | ecosystem: Host-associated > Arthropoda: Insects > Digestive system > Gut ...
AGCTTATGCATGAACGTATGCCGATTCCAAATCTTTCTATGATGCATACCGCAAATCAATTTGCCGCTTATGTATTGGGAGACCCCAAGAGTAGGATATGCGCAAAATGTGAAAACATGTGTACCGAATGCCCATTCCAAAATCCAATTGCAATTCTAACCAGCCAATCCAATTTACGCCTTCGGATGCAAGCGGGAACATTTTTAGCCTTTTCGTTGTACAGAAACACAAAGTTCGGTATATCCTCCCTTGAGTCCCTGCAAGATGAATGGTTAGGAAAATATGGAAAGGAGCCCTTTCTATATAAAATTACGTTAAATACTAAAGATGCGCTTGAGCAGATTGCGGATTGGACTCTCTCTGCTGGAATGAGTACTTTTAGAACATATCCTGAACTGGAAAACATAGGCACAAGCATATCTTGAAAAGGCGGCAAACAATGAATTCAAAAACACGTAATCTAATAGGGCGCGGGAGCGACTAACTTTTTCATCACGCCGGAGGATTTGACTTATAACAAGCCTTATAACAACATTCCAGACTATAAATTAAAAATGAAATTCAGGATATTTATAATATATGGTATAATTATACGCGCAGTAATTATTTAACATGCGAAAATATATCGAAAGGGGAAAAAATAATGAAATTCAAGACAGTGTTTTTCTTATTGCTGGTGTTTTCGTTTGCGGCGCCGGTGCATGCTTATGTTGGATGGGATGATCTCATCGATGTTGATGAATGGAATGCTCAAGAATCTCTAAAGGCGACTCTGGAACGGAATGCCGAGATAGAGGCGCAACGGAAAGAAGCAGGGGACGGTAAAATGAGCGCAATGTTCCTGCGCCCGGCCCGAAATTATGAATTTGGTCGTAGTCAGGGCGCCAATACTCCTACTCTTACAGCATATCCCGAATCAGCGCGGCTCGGAATAGAGTATTTCACGTTCGACGGAAAAAATGCATATGAGTCGGATGTCGGAAAATGGTTCAAGACGCCTGCTTTCCGTTATAATGACAATCCGGAAGACGTAGCGGTCATAAATGCTCTCGGTTTGCGAGGTCACAATAAAAGCGAGGATCTGAGAGGGAACATGGCATATTTGACGACCAACGAGGAAATTAAAATTTGGTTCAAGCATTTGCAGGAGACGTATCCTCAACGCATGAGGCATCAGGTCATCACCGGGTTCCCGTTTTATTCAAACCCGACGAGCACGTCTGGCGGGCTGAATGTTGGCAGGGAGAACAATCCATATGTGCTGGAGAGAACCTTCGAGATGTTAATAGCGGTATTCAGCAATAATACCAACGCTAAGGAACCCATTGCGCCGGTCTTCACCCCCGAGCAGGTAAAAAGATTGGGTAAACCGGTGGTGTGGCTGCATGGTCAGATCCATGGCGAAGAAACGTCTGCAGCCGAGTCCCTGCTTCAGGAGGCTGCGGATTATGCGCGCGGAGGCAAAAGAGGCGGCACGGCTACTGAAAAATGGAGCGGGACGAACGAAGAAGTGGATTTCGACGCCATCCTGGATCAGGTTACCATCGTCATAGTACCGCGCTTCAACGTTGACGGAGCGTGGGACGTTCATCGCGGAACGACAGGAGTTGCCCGTTTTGGTCATGCCGGGCAGGTCATAACCGCCGTTACATCGGGAAACAATTCCGGATTCGACCCGAACCGCGATTTCCTTGGGGTAGAGGCGCCGATAGTACGCCAGGTGCGCCAGATGTGGATAGCATACGACCCCATAGCATCTGTCTGCAAGCATGAAATGGGCTTCCCGATGGATAATGAGCAAGCTCCCAATGCGGCAGGCACAGGTTTCACTAACACGAACTATGCCCGCGGCTACCTTACGCCCGTTCAGTCAGGCATGCTTAGCCATCACAATATTGATCAAAGAGTCAGAGACTTGGCCCGGTTCGTTTACGAGCCAGCAATAGCAAAAAAACTTACCGACAAAAAAATTGGATGGCAGTGGTATAGGACATTTTCAGGCACTAACACGATAATTCCCAATGTAGAGGTCGTATCCAGAGACGGAGTGACCGGTCCTGTAATGGGACAGATTTCAGTCCCGGGAATGACCACAGACGACGGTCATCCGGATGAAGGAATCGGCACCAATATGGGCATATCAAACCAGTCGGTATCGTTCCTCTTCGAGGGGGTTAACCCTCAGCACGCGTCAACCATTCGTTTGAACTATATGCGACGCGCGTATGCTCATTATCTCGCCTCGCTTGCGGTAGCCCAAACCGCCGCGACCAGAAAAGACGAGATAATGTCAGTCATTGAAGCCGCGCGCGAAACTGAGATCCAAATGACTCGCCCGCTAGTCAGTTCAACAGCCGGGAGCGCGCCGGTTAAGGACGACATATTCAATGTTATTGAGTACAAATCATGGCAGAAATTTTACCCCCCGGAATCTAGAGACTACATGCAGCTTGGGACAAGAGCGATAACTTCTCGCCGCGGGTTTGACACATTGCCTCACCCAACCTTGCAAACTACGCGCCCAACGGCCTATATTATCCCGAAGGAGCATCACAGGGCTGCTATGCGCCTGTTCTACACCGGAGTTAAGCTTGAGCGTTTGCTGCAGGATACGGATCTGGAGGTTGAAGCCTACACGGTTAACGATATTTCAGAAGCGAACCTCCCCGCCCAGATGTACTATTCTATAACGCCTACTGTAGCAAATCCGATGGTTACTAAGACAACAAAAACCGTGCACTTCCAGAAAGACGACTTTGTCGTTCGTATGGATCAATTAGGAGCGTCCATGGCAGCCATGGCTATTGAACCATATGGACGGCGCAACTTCGGCGGCTACTTCCTAAGCCGTAAAACTTCCGGCAGCATAATTCAAAGAGCATCGGGGACTTATACAGTGCGCGCGGCGAACTCGCTGATACCTTGGTGGTATCATACTTGGTTCCTCCCGGTGGAGGTAGGCAAGGATTTCCCTGCATACCGTTACGTTAAGACAGAAAAACTTGCGACCTACTCAGCAAGGATGAACTTGCCGTTTATGCTTACGGCAGTTGATATGGTTCATTCGCCGACGCAGGGCGAAGTCGAGGAGATTCGCGTAAAAATGGGGCTTACAGTTGCTCCCGAATATGTCAGTATACTGGAGCTTCCCGTTCTTTCGACGGATAACTATAAGAATAAGCCAGCGCCAACTGATACTCCCACTTGGTTAGCTGGAAAAACGGAGGATGGGCTCACTGTAACCGAGCATCTATTTACCGGAGCATTCCTTGATCCTGACGGAAAACGCATTGATATCAGCCCTGAGTTCATTGTGAGAGACGCTATTTTCTACGAACACCCGACAATTCCGGCCTCCAACGACACATACTTAAGAGATTTGGTCACTATTGTGGCGCCGAAAGGATTGACCGGCAACGTTTTCCTTAAACGAAACGACGGTGAATTTATAAAGGTAAGAGCCGTAGAGGAACCAAAACCAGATCCTGACTGTAAGGAAGATCTGAAGGCATGGTGGGAAGAATACGGTTGTAATGCCGGGATTCCTTTACTTACCGTCTTAGCGTTGGCAGGGCTTATGTTTCGCAGAAAATAACAGAGATCAATAATATGGTATAGTTATCAAGCCACATATATTGGATTAGCTTATAACGGCGCCAAAACAGCATATTAAAAAGCTCATTTACAAAAAGGAACCGGAATTAATTTCCGGCTCCTTTTTTTCGTCTTGTTCGTTAGTCCTGACCTATTTTTATTCTTGTACCATTTAAACCATATGAATTGATTTTTTCGGGCAGGAGTCGGCGCATTGTCCGCAGCCTATGCAGACTTCAGGATCAATTGCATGAAGTTTCTTAACCGCGCCGGATATCGCCTTAACCGGGCATGTACGCGCACATTTTGTGCAGCCTATGCAAGTTTCCTCATCAATAGCGTATTTATTGCCATTTGTTTTACCTTCGTCGGTTGCCCTGTTTATCGATCCCGTATCCTTTATTATCTCCTCTTTACGATTGAACGAAGAATTTAACGACTCGTCCGACATTGCGAGGCATTTCACCGGGCATATCTCGGTGCATTGCGCGCAGAAACAGCATCTGTCGTTATGAATCTGGATCTTTTTGTCGTCAGGCAGGTATTCAGTTGCATTAGCCGGGCAAACTTTAATGCAAAGTTTACAGCCAATACATTTTTGCCTGTCGTACAACAAACGCCCTCTGAAACGATTCCCCACCGGAATAGGAGGAGTTAAAACAGTATCCTTGGATTTTAAAGCCTCAACTAAATGGTCAGGCATATGTGCAACAGGAAACGTGTTGGTTGCAGGCTTCTTTGTTACTTGATCAATTAAAGCGGAAAAAATTCTGTTGATCATTTATTTCACGCCCCTATCTCATCAGAATATCGGCAGAGATAAGTATCATCCCGGCAAAAGAAAGCATCGCTACTTTTACCAGATAAAAATGAGAAGCCTGCCATATTTTAAGTCTTCCAAACATCGTTCTCATTACTGTAATGAAAACTAACTGAACTATCACAACTTTCACCCAAAATCCCACAAAATCTATGAGGCCAAGAAACAGTCCGGACAAACCGAATACCCCGCCTATAGAAAACGGAAAGAATATACTTGTCAAGACCGCTGCCATAGCTGTTGAGCGCAAGGCAAAAGTTATCTTATAAAGCGCAAGGTTTGTGCCCGAATACTCAATGATAAACCCGTCAAGTATTTCAGTCTTCGCCTCCGGGATATCCATCGGACCTTTTCCCGTCTCCCCCGGGACTACCATTATCAGAGAAAGAGCGAGACACATAAGCCCTACGAATCCTGCATTCCCTACAACGCTCCATATTGATTGCCCGGTATAAGTATCAAGGCAAAAAGGACCGCCAGGCATATCAGTTTTCCAGGCAACCCATGCAACCGTTGAAACTACAACCGCAAGCGGGAGTTCATAGCTCATCATAAGCTGAATCTCTCTTCCGGCGCCGACGCTTGAGATAGGATTTCCGCTGGCAAATCCTCCCATTGCCATAGCCACGCCTGAGAAGCCCAGAAGATACAGGATAAGTATCATATCACCTTCCGTACCAAGTACCGAAGGAATATACCCCATAGGTATGTAGAGGAATACCAGAAGAGTCAAAGAGCAGGCCAGCCATGGAGCAAGCATGAATATCCAGCGTACAGCCCGCCTTGGCACAATATTTTCCTTACCCAAAAGCTTCAGGATATCGTAAAACGGCTGAAATAAAGGAGGCCCGTAACGCCTCTGCATTCGAGCGTGCAAAATTCTGTCCACTCCATCAAGCAGGATCGCGACAATTGTTATAACTATCATTAACGTGACTCCCGCTATTATTTTGATTGTTATCAGACCAGCTATCATCTCAAATTCCCTCCCCGCATTCTCCGGGTTTTGTCCCTGCTTTTATTAATAAGCTCCGAGAGAACTACAATATTTTTATTTCCCGCTCTGTCTGTAGTCGCCATACGCTCCATACATGATATGCACGGATCAATGCTGTTAATTATAAGAGGCGCATCCGCTAGCTCATTCCCAATGAACATGAGCGGCCACGCTACTGCATTTGCATAAGTGGGAGCGCGGACTTTCCAGCGATAAACGTTTTCATCCTCAGCTTTAAGCGTGACAACATGAGTATCGTCGCCTCTGGGCGCCTCAAGCAAACCCCAACCCACGCCTTCGGCCTTTTTAAGAGAGGCAAGCACTTTATTTAGATTTGGCTCAGATACTATAGCCCCTTCAGGCAGACCGTCCAATGCTTTCTCAATGATATCGAGCGTCTGATAAACTTCCATAACGCGTACCACAAACCGGTCAAAAACGTCGCCATGAGCCTCATTGAAATAATCCTGCGGAACAACGGGAGTTACCGTAATGTCACAATATGCTTCATACGGAGAACTATGCCTCAAATCCATTCTGAGGCCGCTTGCCCTCGCAGTAGGGCCAACTGCGCAATAACGAATTGCGTTCTCATAGGATAGAACTCCGACTCCCTTCATCCTGGCAGCCGCTATGGGGTCCTCAAATACTATATCGCGGAAAGGAGTAAACTCCCTTCTGTAATAGCGCAACATTTTGCGCACGCTATCCGACAGTTCCGGCGTTATATCCCATCTCACCCCGCCAACTGTCGCAACGCCATAATTCACGCGGTTTCCTGTGAGGATCTCAAGGATGTCCATTACCTGCTCGCGTAAAAGCATTCCTAAATGAAACGCGGAGTCAAAACCAATGCTGTAACAAGCCACGCCTGCCCACAAAATATGGGAGTGCAAACGCTCAAGCTCCAAGACAAGCGTCCTTATATATTGCGCGCGCGGAGGAACCGGAACGTTGGCCGCGCTCTCAACACCGCGAAGAAACGCCAGTACATGGCTGAATGAACATATTCCGCATATCCTTTCGGACAAATATATGACCTGAATGGGATTTCTTGTGCGGGACATAAACTCTATCCCTCGGTGAATCGCTCCATGCCGCACCGTTGCGTCAACTATCCGTTCGCCGTCAAGTTCAAGCCAGGCGGTTACAGGCTCCTTCAAGCCAACGTGAACAGGCCCTACAGGTAATTTATATGTTGTACTCATGCTCACGACAACCTCCTAAGAGTATCTGGCTTCTGTGATAATCCAGCTTCATCATCACGCCACGGTTTAATCTCCTCGTCCCACTGATCGGGCAGGAACATGAGGGCTTTATTCGGTAGTCCATCGAACTCCACGCCGTACATCTCGCGATTTTCCCTCTCGCTGTACTCTATTCCCGGAATGACATAGAAAAGAGAGGGCATCACTAAATTTGATTTTGGAACTTTGACGATAACGCTCACTCCCACTCGATCGTTGCGTTCGGCATATGAGAAAAGGGAAAAATGATATCTTAATGTCACGTTATCGCCATCATCTAATCCTGAGATTACATGAAAATGAAGCGTGTCAATATCAAAAAGAGCCTGCACGACATCAATAAAGAGATTGTAAGGCGTACTTATCCAAAGGTTTTTGCTGGTTATGGGAACATCATATCCATCCGTTCTTTGCGATATTTCAATGTTTATTTCGTCTCCGCCTCTGCTCTCAAATGCCTTTTTCAAATTAAAAGCGACAGTTTCAGCGCTTACTCCAACTTGTTGAACTTTTTGCTTGACAACAATTCTTTTGAAGTCTGTGCAAGAATCAGTCATCTGCCTCGCCTCCTTCGGAAGGTCTATGTTCATGACCATTTTTATTATCAGTTCTGTTGCGAAGGCTTTCAAGCTTCATAACCGCTTTTGCAACTCCTTCAATTATTGCCTCGGGGCGAGGAGGGCATCCGCTTATATAAACATCAACCGGGATAATATTATCAACAGGCCCGTCAAGGCTATATGATTCATAGAAGACATCCCCGGAACATCCGCAATTACCGATTACCAAGACAACTTTTGGGTCCGGCATCTGCGCATATATCCTCTTGAGCTTGTCGTTCATGAAGGTCGTAACAGGGCCTGTAACAAGCAACACGTCGGCGTGACGCGGCGACCCTACAAGCTTCATCCCGAACCGTTCAATATCATAGCGCGGTCCCAACGTCGCGACTATCTCAATATCGCATCCGTTACACGAGCCGGAGTTGCATGTAAAAACCCACAATGATTTGGGCAGGACCTTCAACATAGTTTGTAAATTCATCTTTTATGTCCCCCCTTAGAATATAAGCATCAACAAGGATATTATGGCAAAGGTTAAAAGAAAATATCCCATATAGTCCGCGCCGTTTCCGCTATGTAATTTATCCAGCCAAGCATATAGCGGCGCGCATGCACGCTTGAATCCCCAATATACCGCGGAAGCCGGAACGGAGACGTCCGCTCCATCCTGTGGAACAGCATTTCCTGAGTAATAAATCTCATCCTGAGGCGTTCCTTTTCGATAATCATTCCGTCCGTGGGATATAAAATAAAATGCAAACGCAGCGGAAACGCCGAAAAAGAAGAGCCAAATTAAAGCGTTCCAATATCCAAAACCGCTGAAAATCGTGTTGCTCATTTATTTCACACCTCCAAGAACAGCATTTATATATCCAGCCTGATCAATGAGCCCGCTCGCAGACGGGTCTGCAACCCCGCTGACAAAAATGTTCGGGAAAAACGATACGAAAAGTATCAGAATACTTAACAACCCCATTCCGCACAACATTCCAACCGGAACCTCGCGAACAGGAGCAAGAGATATCTTTGAAGCTCCAAGGAAAGCTGTCTGGAATACTTTGACAAACGACGCCAAAGTTAGGATAGAAGTTAAAAGCGCTACAACAGGCAGTATCGGGTGAATAGCAAACGACGACTCATAAATCAGCCATTTTGAAGCAAAGCCGCTGAATGGAGGCAAGCCTGAAATCGCTGCAGCGCCTATCATAAACATTACTGTAGTCCATGGCATTGAACGCGCAAGCCCTCCCATTTTATCAAGGTCTCGCGTACCGGTCGCATAATACAGCGCTCCGGCGGTAAGGAACAACAACCCTTTAAACATTGAGTAATTAAACAGGTGGAATATTCCGCCCTTCATTGCAGTGAAGCCGTATTCGGCTAGCAAAACTGCGTCACTGAGCGTATAAAGCCCCACTCCCATGGCCAAAAGCATGTAGCCTACCTGTGAAATCGAATGGTATCCCATAAGCCTTTTTACATCGTGCTGAATTACCGCCATCATTACGCCGAAGAACATCGAAGCGCACCCAAGCGTAATAAGTATCCATGCAGCCGTAACATTTGCCGGATTCGTCCCGTAAAGGGTGAAACAAATTCTCATCAGCCCATAGAAGGAAGCCTGGCTTACAGACACCAGCAAGCATGTAACCCCGCTCGGAGCTTCGGAATAAACATCGGGCAACCATGCATGCATCGGGAAAGCCCCGCATTTAAAAGCCAATATGGCAATGAACATCGCGAGGACTATTTTTTCAAGCACGCCCGTCTGCAGCATCGACGCCAAGGCGCCTATGTTAATGGCATTGTATTTTCCGTAAAGCGTTCCCACGGCAACCAACAGCAGCAACGCTCCAACCTGCGACAGCATCATGTATTTAAAGCTTGCCTCAATGGATTCCGGCTTATCCCTCCAGAAAGCGGCTAAACCGTAGGAAGCAATGGATGATATCTCAACGAATACGAAAAAGTTGAACAGGTCTCCGGTTGCGCACATGCCTAAAGCGCCGAGCACTAAAAGGAAGTAAAGGGAGATAAACCGTTTTAAGCCTGAAAACTTGTCCATGTAATTGACTGAAAAAAGAGCGCCGGCAAACGAAGCTATCGCAACACAAAGTACCATTAGCCCGCTGAAAGCGTCCATCTCAAGAATTATGCGGACAGGAAACGCCATGCCCGAAGGAAGGGTAAGCGCGAAATTTTCCGCTCCCATTACGTAAACTAAAATTTTGCCCGCAGAAGTTTCAAGAAAAATCATAACCGCGCATATCAAGGTAAGCAGAGAAACTGTCAAATAGAATATATTTCTGAGCTTCTTGCCGAGAGAACAGGCAAGAGGCGCCAAAAACGCTCCGCCAATGGGCAGAGCAAGCAATAATGCAGGAAGATGCTGATTCATCCGCGCAACCTCCTAATCTTATCAATCTCAATTGTCCCATAATGCTTATATATCATTACTATCAGAGAGTACATTAAAGCGGTAGTCGCAAGCGCTATTACAATTGCTGTGAGAGTAAGACACTGAGGCGTAGGCAAGACCATCACTTTATTGTCTCCGGCAAGGTAATGTATTGGAACAGCTCCTCCCGACCGATAACCCAGAGCGACAAGAAGAAAGTTTACCGATGCTCCTAAAATTGAAAGCGCAATGCAGATTTTAATAAGATTTTTCTGAGTGACCAACGCAACAAGGGAGATCAACATAAGAAGCGCTATCACTGTGAATATCATGTTACCTGTCATGTCCGCATTCACCTCCAAAATGAGCGTCATCTATATGAGTTCCCTCGTACATTTCAATGACGGCAAGAGATAGTGCTCCAACAACTTCAAAACCAACGGCAATGTTCATGAGAGATATTGTCCCGCAGCTTGGAAGCCAGCCTCCCCAAACTTCCCCCATAATCAAGCCTCCCGTTGAAGTTATAGCAGGGACGGCTAAGAAATTGTATGTAAAGGAATTGGGAAACCCTAAGCAGGCAAAGACAAAAAACGCAAGCAATCCAAATGTTTCAAGGCCGGAATAAATGGGAGTGTGAACCCATGTGAAGAATTTTTTACCGCCATATGCAACGAGCATGAAGCACACGAACGTGGCTACGACAGCTCCTCCCTGAAACCCTCCTCCTGGAGTGTTATGCCCGTTCATTATAACTAAAGAGCCGAATAGAATCATGAACCAGGCAAATACCTTATTCAGCGTCACAACAATAAGGGACATAGGCCTCATGACTTTCTCCTCCCTTCCCTGAACAAGGCGCCTATCGAGCATACTGCCGTAAAGAGGACTGCCGCTTCTCCCAATGTATCAAAACCGCGATAGTCGAAAACGAGCGACGTCACTATGTTCTGAGCAGACCTGTCCTTAAGCGCACTACTCAGAAAATAATCATCCATCACTACTTTCCCCGGATCCCCGAATTGATGCGTCATGGCAAATACGCCGCATAGCAAGCCGCCTATTATTACAGCAGAGGTTATAAAAATGCTTTTCTTCATCGCTGTTCCTCCTTATTTACAGTTTTTTTGCGGCATGCGGAGAGCGCAATCAAGGCAATCACTGTTGAAAGCCCCGCTCCAATTCCCGCTTCCGCAATTGCCACGTCGGGCGCCTGAAGCAAATAAAACTCAAACGCCAACAGCAGGCTGAACGCGGCCATCGCTATTATGCTGTAATATAAGTTGCGGAACCACAGAGCCAGGGCGGCGCATATAAATATCATAAAAAGAAGCACGGTGTGCAATAAATTCATATCAATGCCTCCTTCGCAGCAGCCTTGGATTTTAACGCAATTTCCCGCTCGTTCTCCAGAAGCGCGTCAATAGCGCATGGTTCAGGGCGCGTTCCGCTGCGCCACGCCGCGCGCGCTATCGCGTGCGAACTTGTCGCATTAGTTATGAGAAGAACTAACACCGCAATAAAACCATGAATAATGAGCACAATGAAACGCCATTCCCCAGTCACAATAAACCTGATGAACGCATATAGAAAAACCGAGCAACTCACGAAAATCGTGCCGAATGTAGTGCATTTGGTGGCTCCATGAATCCTCGTATACACATCGGGAAACCGGTATAGGGAAAAAGCGCCTAAACTGTTTGAAATAAGCCCTACACAAAGGACTATCAAGACCAATAATGCTTCTATCAAGCTATACCCCCCCCTCCATATAACGCGCCAAAAATAGTGCCCCGACAAATGAAAGCGCGCCATAAACTATTGCCACATCGACCATTATTATAGAATCTGTTATGGCGGCAATAAGTATCATAAGCCCCACCACAAACGTATTTATCGTATCCAGAGCGACTAACCTGTCAGCGGATGTGGGACCCAGAAATAATCTCCCCACGGACAAGAGCGCCAAGACCACCAGAACTATTGCTCCTCCTGTAAACACATAAAGAGACCAACTCATCCGAAAAGCCTCCTTGCCCACTTTGCAAACGGGCCGCAAACTTGCTCCTCTGTGGGAGTTAAACTCTCAACATCGATCCAATGGATGTAAAAAAATCCCTCTTCATCAATATCAACCGTTAATGTCCCGGGCGTCAAAGTTATTGAATCCGCAAGGAAAGTCTTGCCTTCATCCGTGCGGAGTTTTGGGTGGAATTTGATAATGCCGGGGTTTATGTTTCCAAATATTATTCTCTTCGCTACATCGACGTTAGCTCTGTAAAGCCCGACCGCAAACGGCCCGAACATATAGCGCACCAGTCCCGCCCACTTCACGAGCCCGGATTTTCCGAGACCCGAGTAACGCGGAGCGGGAAACTTTCGCTCTACCGTGGCAGTTATAAACGTCAGCAGGAGCGCGAAAACAAGCCCGATAACTACCGATTGGATAGTTATACCTCCATCAAAAGAAAGCAACAGAAACGTTAGAAAAGTCAGCACAAATACAGTCAATAAAATTCCTCCTCTTCTTCCATAATAACTAAATGATTGTAACACTGATGCAGCCTTTATGCGCCGCAATTTAATTTTTTTGTGATTCAGGATTTGAAGAGATATACCGGATGTTAAAATAATTATACAGGCAGCTTGTGGACGAATATCCTCTCTTTCCGTATGCTACAGCGTTCGCCTTGTTTTTTGATTCTTATTTTTCTTTTTTGTTTCATAATGTTCCTATTCTTAAGGGAGAAGATGTAAAACCGTGTTTGTCCGGTTGTCTTTGTTGATCTTCTAATCCCCCGGCTTTAGTAGTGAGAGTGTGTCATTTAACTTGTTTTAGCATAGTATGCGCCTTTGAGCCTCGAATTGCGTTGTTTCCTTCCGCGTAATCTACAGCTTTATTGCCTGTAGCGTCCTGCATCGCGGGGTTTGCTCCTCCGTTAAGCAGCGTAATAACAACTTCAGGGTTTGAATTATTCGCCGCCGCCATGATTAAGGGCGTATGTCCGCCAGTAAAGGATACATTTGGATTAGCGCCTGCTTCTATTAGAGCCTTTATAACTCCGGCGTCGGAGTTGAGCCAAGCAGCCCAGAAAATAGGCGATATGCCATATTTGTCAGTTGCATTGACATTTGATCCGTCTTTTATAGCATTCTCGACTTCGCTTGCTTTTCCGCTTCCGCACAGTTCAACAAAATACGCTTCCTTTGGGATAGTTTGATCTTTTGTCCATAATAATTTATAGGATTCGGATTTGATTTTGCTGTAGTTCAAATCCTTTTTCGCGTGGTCCAAAGCGGTGTTGCCCTCACTATCAGTTATGCTGACATCAGCGCCTGCGTCAATAATAATTTTTATAACTTCAAGATTCGGGTTCTTCAATGCAGCCCACATTAAAGCTGTCATGCCGCTGCCGTCTTTTGCGTTTATATCTGATACTGAACCAAGCACCGCTCTAACTTCACTTACGCCCATGCTCCCCGCTATTTCAAAAAATTCAACTTCTCCGAAAGCTGATGAATATGTCATCAATCCCGCAAATAAATAAAAGCACGCGGCTACACTAAAGAACTTTTTCACGTTTCCCCCCGCCCTCTTTCATTAATTAATTTGCTACTACTAAATTTCAAGATAAGTTTAACATGAAAATTGCATTTCAAGAAATATGTCATATAATTTTAATCATAAAGAGTGCGAAATCAAACTCAATACAAGTTTTCACCAGTGAAACAAATTTTTTTATATAATTTACTCAAAGGCGGGAACAAAAATGAACACAGTAATTCCTGGAAATATCTTTCGCGAGTACGATATACGAGGCGTTGCCGATACGGAACTTGCTTCCCCAATAGCGTGCGAAATAGCAAAAGGATTCGGTACCTGGTTAGCCGCGCATGAAGTCAAAAAAGCTGCCATAGGAGGAGACGTTCGTATTTCCACTCCACGGATTCGCGAGAGTTTCATAAATGGGCTGCTCGAAACGGGAATTGACGTCGTAGATATAGGAATAGTAACAACTCCAATATTATATTGGTCGCTGTATCACTTGAACCTTGAAGGCGGCGTCATGATAACCGGCAGCCATAATCCAAGAGATATGAACGGAGTCAAGCTTGTATACGGGAAAGCAACCCTGTGGGGGAAGGAAATTCAGGATGTTCAAAGCGTTGTATTGAGCGGAAACTTTGTGAAGCCCGGGAGAGCAGGCCAATTGACCCGTTTAGATATAGGAGACGCCTACATTGACATGCTGGCGTCAAAAATTGAGCTCGCCCCGACAAGTGATAAACTGGTTGTCGGGTACGATTGCGGGAATGGAACTGCGGGACTTTATTTCTCGAAGTTTTTATCAAAGATTGGCGTCAGTGGATTACCGCTTTTTGAAGAACCCGACGGATGTTTTCCCAATCATCATCCCGATCCGCAGAAGCGCGAAAACTTGCAGCATCTGATATCTTTAGTAAGAAGCAAGCGCGCCGATGTTGGAATTGCCTTCGACGGAGACGCGGACAGGATAGGGGTAGTGGACGAACGCGGGGAAGTAATTTGGGGAGACAGATTAATGGCGCTTTACTGGGGCGAAATATTAGAAAAACACCCGGGAGCTGACGTCCTTGTGGAGGTGAAGTGTAGCATGGCGCTGCCCGAAGAAGCGGAAAAACGGGGCGGAAACCCAATATTCTGCCAGGGCGGGCACTCCGTCATGAAAGCGAAAATGCGCGAAGTTGGCGCGCTTTTCGGAGGAGAATATTCGGGGCACATGTTCTTTGCCGATGAATATTACGGATTCGACGACCCGTTTTACGCCGCCGGACGGCTTTTCAGAATAATGACAAGCAACCGCCCGAAGAGTTTATCCGATATAATGCAATGCATACCAGAATACCCGACAACTCAGGAGTCCCGCATAGACTGCGCTGACGATGTAAAGTTTGCACTTATCGAAAACGTGAAAAAGAAGCTGGAGGGAAAGAACGACCTGATAACATGCGACGGCGTACGCATAGTGTATCCCGACGGCTGGGGACTCATACGCGCGTCCAATACGCAGCCCGTAATAACGACAAGATGCGAGGGACGCACAAAGGAGGCTCTGGATAGAATAAGCACTCTCGTTAAAAAACTAATACTTGACGAGGGTTTGTCGGATTTTGAGTGGGAATATTAAAGTGCAATGCACAATGCTCAATGCACAATGCTCAATGTACAATGTTCAATGAAAGACAAAAGCCTTCGAGTTGCCTAAAGTAATTATTGTAGGGGCGGCATTTTGCCGCCTGTATTACAAAACCTTGAATTGTCATGAAATAGTTTACATACAAAGACAAAGCAAAGACAAAAGACTATGAACTATAGTTCACTACGATAAATGAAATTCATGGTAAAAGATAATAACTGCGTGATTGACATGTCTACTATTTTCTTACTTATGTTACAGCCCCTTTATTGCTAATTTTCACTTTTTGCATATAAGCGCCGCTGAATTTATGGTTAAATTTTGAACCGACATCTTCTGAAAAGCTTTTACTATGCTATCGCCTTTGCTACTCCAGAAACTTCGAATCGCGTATATCAACTATTTTGTCATTCAAGTAAAATGATATTCCTTCACTGTTCAGTCGCTCTAGAAGAGTCGTAAATTTAAGACAAGTATTCGAAACTTTGGTGATTTGCTTATCGTTAATGAATAACAGTATAAATCCTTTCTTTATTTGCACTTTAGTGATTTCCTTTATTGAATATGATTCTTTTTTCCCTGAAATACTCCTGACTGTCATAGTATCTTCAATCACTATTAATTTCCATCGCAGGGTATAAACAAAAAAAAACAAAATTGCAAACCACAACACCAATCCAAAAATATGAAAACCAACACCGGTTTCATTCGGTAAAAGTACATTCCCGAACAATAATCCTACACCAAATAATAAACCCACAAATAAGATCACAACAATTATTTTAGAATGCATAACTTCAAAACAGTTGTTTTTTTGAGCTGATTCCATTTTAGATATCTCCCTCCCTGCTTTTTGATAGTTTAGGGCGCCACAGATATTATATATAAAAATTCTAATGTAGTTCGTGGTAAAATTCTCTTGTTTTTGCTTTGGATTTTATCGACATTTTTGAATAAACAGTTTATTTTGATCGGAGAAATATTAATGAGAGAAAAAATAGATGTAATGCTCATCGAAGGAAATGAGAGAATAGCAGGAGAGAAAACTGAGGCAGAGCTTCAGGACGTGAAATCATCCCTCCTCGGTAAAAAAGGTTCGCTCACGGATATATTAAAGGAAATACCAAACCTTGACGTTTTAATGCGCGCCGAAATAGGCCGCGCTACGAACAATCTCAAGGATCACTTCACCGCATTGATCGAGTCCCGCAGGGAGGAAATCCGCCTTAAGGCGTCGGAAATACCGCCGGATTTCGACTTTACAGTGCCCGGCGGGACGCCGCATCCGAACGTGCTTCGTGTAAACGTCCATCGGCGGGCAAAGTTTTTCTATGCTATCATCTTTGCCACCACTGTGATATTAAGTCGCGCATATCAATTATCCTGTCATTTTTATAAAATGGTATTCCTTCGCTGCTCAGCCGCTTTAAAAGAGTCACAATATTACTGTATATCCCAATTTCAGCGATTTTCTTATCGTTAATGAATAACAGTATTGATCCTTCTATTTGCACTTTTGTGATTTCCTTTATTGAATATGATTCTTTTTTCCATGAAATACTCCTGACTGTCATAGTATCTTCAATCACTATTAATTTCCATCGCAAGCTATAAAAAAAGTAACAAAATGACACCAAGAAAAACATAATATGAAAACCATCAACGGTTTCATTCGACATAAATATAGTCCCGTACAAGTATCCTATTGATGCTAAAAATATCACAAATAAATACACGCGAGAGCTTTTTGAAGGTCTTACTGAAAAACTTTTTTTTATTTGAGTTGATTCCAGTTTACCAGCCGCGCGAAGTTGCGTATAAAATAATTCAAAACCAGTAACTCGTTTACCCACAGCGAAAATCTTCTTATCACCAATTAATCCTTCAATACTTTCAATCCATCCAAAGATTTCATTAACTGTTGTTATATCTTCGATTCTAATTTGTATCTCACGTCTAAATAGCTTACTGATAGTCAGTAAGCCATTTTTTACAGATATTTTTCTTTTTAGAAACCAAACGGCAGAAAAGGCTGCCATCAAAGCAAATACTGGCATAATATAAAAAAGCCAACCAAATTCCATATCATCGTAACAAAAGATTGATATTGCAAAAAAGAAAGATGCAAACGCAACATATATCCAGATATCACCCATAGGTGTTCGCAATTCATAAGTCAGTCCATTCGTTCGCTTAACATATTCATCAATTTCACGACGACTAAAGCTTAATAGCATGATAACAATGCCTAATAGGCTAATTCCAATTACATTTGTAAATAGAAACACCATAGATGCAACCTCCTTCCGCCTTTGTTCGTTTTCAAGCGACACAATTATATGCCAAAAATACATTGCAAGATAGTGGGTCTTCACTAATATAGATGCAAAAATAGTTAAGCACTATCCTTTATCGTAAAACTGCATCGCTCAACTTAAGCTGTCTTTGTTTTGCTTGTGCTTGTTCGAGTAGTTCGCGGTTAAAGTTCTCTCATTATTTCTCATTATTTGTATTTGCCTTGGCTATTAACTAGGTTATACTTCTATCATATTAGAATCGACATTTTTGAATAAACAGTTTATTTTGATCGGAGAAATATTAATGAGAGAAAAAATAGATATAATGCTCATTGAAGGAAATGAGAGAATAGCAGGAGCGAAAACTGAGGCAGAGCTTCAGGACGTGAAGTCGTCCCTACTCGGTAAAAAAGGTTCGCTCACGGATATATTAAAGGAAATACCGCGCCTTGACGTTTCAATGCGCGCCGAAATAGGCCGCGCTACGAATGAGCTCAAGGATCACTTCACCGCCATGATAGAATCCCGCAGGGAGGAAATCCGCCTTAAGGCGTCGGAAATACCTCCCGATTTCGACTTTACTGTCCCCGGCGCCGAGCCGCCGGGCGGCGCTTTACACCCCATCACGCAGATGTGTTACGACCTTAACGACACCTTCCGCTCAATGGGGTTTGAGGTGTTTCAGGGGCCGGAAATAACGAGCGAGCTCTACGCTTTCGATAACTTAAATTTCCCGCCCGATCACCCTGCGCGCGAGAGTATGGACACTTATTGGCTTGCAGGGCACGACAAAGGGCGTGGCGGTGGCAGGCTCTGCCTTCGTCCGCATCTTACCGGCTCGAGCGTTCGCTACCTCAAGTCGCATAAACCGCCCTTCCGCTTCGTCTATCCCGGAAGGGTGTACCGCAACGAGACGACTGACGCGCGGCACGAACGCGCATTTTTCCAGTATGAAGCGTTAATCGTTGATAGAGAATTCACGTTTTCAGCGGGTAAAGTAATGATAAAAAGCATTCTATCTAAAGTATTCGGCCGCGACGTTCCGGTCAGGATGCGCGTTGGCTTCTTTCCGTTCGTCGAACCCGGTTTTGAGATTGACATGGGTTGCCTTGTATGCGGCGGGAGCGGGTGCAGCGTTTGTAAGCATGTTGGCTGGATAGAGATTATGCCCGGCGGGACTCCGCATCCAAACGTGCTTCGCGCAGCTGGGCTGGATCCGGCTGAATTCACAGGATTCTACGTGAATATCGGCCTTGACCGCCTTGTCATGATGCGCTACGGGGTGGATGACGTGAGGCTCTTCCACAGCGCCGATCTTAGATTTTTGAGCCAGTTCAGGTAAAGCGAGGGAAAAGACATGAAATTATCGTTAGACTGGATAAAGGATTACGTAAATATACCGCAGGATATTGAACTATCCCGCATCGCCTACGACTTGACGATGTCCACCGTTGAAGTTGAGGGCATGATTGATTTAGGCGGAAAATTCGACAAGATGGTCGTTGGCGTTGTGAACAGGATACTTCCCCATCCCAACGCGGACAAGCTGAAGATATGCGTGACAGACTTGGGCTCGGAAGAGCGCGAAATTGTTTGCGGCGGAATAAACTTGAGAGAAGGCATGAAAGTCGCTGTGGCAAAACCCGGCGCGTTGGTTCGCTGGCACGGCGCGGGCGACCTGGTCGAAATTGGAAAAGCAAAAGTGCGCGGCGTGGAAAGCTACGGAATGATTTGCGCATCGTCCGAGATTGGTTTGTTCGACCTGTTCCCGTTCACTGAGGAGGCGACAATAGTCGACCTGTCGGAATTTGACGCGCGTCCGGGCGATAATCTCGCGGAAGCGCTCTGCATGAATGACGTGATACTGGAAATAGACAATAAATCACTGACCAACCGCCCCGATCTATGGGGGCACTACGGAATAGCGCGGGAGATTTCCGCCCTGTACGATCTTCCTATCAATGGTTTCGCGCAGTTCGCGCCGCCCCTTACTCCGGACTTCGAGATAACCATAGATGATACGACGCGATGCCCAAGGTATATCGGCGTGAGAATTGAGAGGCTCTCGAACACGCCGTCGCCGTTCAAAATTCAAAGCCGCATTTGGCGGGTCGGTATGCGCCCCATCAACGCAATAGTCGATATAACCAATTATGCGATGCTGGCGACAGGCCAGCCGATGCACGCCTTCGACTCCGACAACATAAAAGGCCATATAACGGTGCGCCGCGCGCGCGACGCGGAGAAGCTTCTGCTTTTAAACGGCAGGGAACTGTCGCTTTCCACTGAGGATTTAGTAATCGCTGACGACGAAGGTTCCGTCGGACTCGCGGGAGTAATGGGCGGGGGGAAAGACTCCGTATTGCCCGAGACAAACAAGGTGATACTCGAAATCGCCAACTTTGAAGCTATCGGTGTAAGACACACTACAGTGCGCCATGATATACGCACGGATGCGGCCATCAGATACGAAAAGGGCATAGACCCGGAAAGAGGCGACATCGCCCTGTCGTTCGCGATGCAGATGTTCGCGGAATTTTTCCCCAATATGTCGGTGACGGGGTTCCGAGATGTATATCCGAGTGATCCCAACAGAAGCGAAATTGACGTTTCGCTTGACTGGTTGGAAAAGCGCCTCGGCAAGCGAATTCCAAACGGCGATATAGCTCGTATGCTGGAACGTCTCGGCTTTAGCGTTAACTTCGACGGAGACAATATGCGCGTCGTGGCGCCGACTTGGCGCTCAACCGGAGATATTTCCATCCCCGACGATATCATGGAGGAAGTATCCAGAATGCACGGGTACGAAAACTTCGAGTCAACGCTGATAACGACAACATTTGATGGCGCCATAAACCAAATAGAAGCCGACATGGACAGGAAAATCAAGGAATACTTGGCGTCGAGATGCGGGATGAACGAAATATTCACATATCCGTGGATAAGCGACCAGTACGTGAGGGCAATATTCGGAGGCGCCGACGGAATGTTGTCGCTCTCCACGCCGCCGTCTCCCGACGAACACTGTGTCCGCTCCTCGCTCCTGCCGAACCTCTGCAAGGCGGTTTCGGACAACCTGCGTTTCTTCGGCTCGTTCGCGATATTCGAATCCGCTCTGGTGTTCTTCGACAGGGATTTCGAAACCCGGTACGACGAGCGCGAGTCGCTGCCTCTCCAGCGTAGAAACGTTGCGGGAGCTTATGTTGGCGACCCGGAAGATGTGAATTTACTTTTCAGAAAGGCAAAGGGCGTTATTGAGGCTCTCCCGCGCTATGTGCACATAGAGCCGGTGATGTTTGAAAAAATCGAGAAACCGGTATGGGCTGACGATGTAGTGTGGCTCAATATCCGCCACTGCGGCGAGCGAGCGGGCAATCTGGCGCTACTGTCGAAGAAAGCCGCACTGGGCTGCGGAATCAAGAACAGCGCAGTGATGCTGTTCGAGTTGGACATAGACTTGCTGAAACCGTACCCGTCCAGAACGAATAAATACGCGCGGCTCTCTGAGTACCCGATGACGGATTACGACGTATCCATGCTGTTCGATACGCCGGTCAAGTGGAAGGAGATTCATGAAGTCATTACGGGTAAGAGCGGCCCGGACGATTTGCTGCGCGGCGTGTCTTTCGTGGACGAGTACAAGGGACATCAGGTTCCAGAAGGCAAAAAATCCGTCACCTTCAGATTAGTAATCGGCTCGCTCAAAAAGACGCTGACGTCGGAAGAGATAGAGAACTACGCCAAAGCCATTGAAAAGCGTTTAAAGAAAACGCTGGGAGCAGAGCTTCGCAGTTGAGACTCATAAGATATAATGTAAAGCTCTTGTGATATACCGTTTTTTACGTCGTTTGGCATGGCGATAAAATGTAGTATTATATTTATCAAATTGGAGTTTTCATATGCTGGAAAATAACCGTATTGAGTATAAACGTGAACTTAGCGACCGTTTTGAGCGGGCAGTGGTGTCGTTTCTGAATTATGCGGGGGGCGGTGAAGTGATTATAGGTATGGACAACGACGGCAACGCCATTGGCATCGTTGACACTGACGGGGAGCAGCTTAAAATCGTTGACCGCATCCGTAATAATATTAAGCCGCAGACGCTTGGACTTTTCGACGTTGTTCAGAGCCAAATTGACGGCAAAGATATAATTCGCGTAATAGTGTCTTGCGGTCAGCAGCGCCCATACTATATCCGCAAATTCGGAATGTCGGAAAACGGCTGTTTCATTCGTGTCGGCAGTTCATCGCAACCGATGAGCGAGCAAATGATTGAGGAATTGATAGCAAAGCGTCAGAGGATAACGCTTCAAACAATGCCGTCACCGCGACACAATCTAACATTTAAGCAGCTTTGTATTTACTATGAGGAAAAGGACCTCGAACCAACGGAGCAATTTATTGAAAGTTTGGACTTGCGGCAAAGCAGCGGAGAGTTTAACTATGCCGCGTATTTGCTTGCGGACGGCAACGGTGTTTCAATTAAGGTTGCGTCATACGCCGGAACGGACAAGGTTGATTTACTCGAAACCCGCGAATATGGGAATCGCTGCCTGATAACCGCAACGCAACGGATACTTGATCGTTTGGATTCTGAGAACCGCACATTCGCAAAGATAACCTCGAAGAACCGCATTGAAAAAGAGCGCGTAAATACAATCGCCTTGCGTGAAGCGGTGATAAACGCAATCGTCCATAACGATTACACAAAGGGGGTTCCTCTCGTTGAAATTTTTACCGACAGAATCGTCATTACGTCGTGTGGCGGTTTGGTAGAGGGATTAACCGAATCAGATTTTTTCAAATGCCGCTCTATGCCGCGAAACCGCGAACTAATGCGTGTGTTCCGTGATATGGAACTTGTTGAGCAAATCGGGTCAGGCATGAGTCGTATTCTAAAAGCCTATGACCGTTCAATATTTGAATTAACACCGAGTTTTACAGTTGTGACATTCCCATTTGAAGAAGCGTTTATTCCGCCAAATGGCAAGATGATTGGCAGAATAACCGACAGGACAAAAACAACGCTTGATGTGATAAAAGAAACTCCTACGTCGACTATTGCCCGGCTTGCGGAACTTACGGGGAAATCACAACGCGCCATTTCACGCGATTTGAAAGAATATAAAGATGGAGCGTTGATTCGTCGTGAGGGCGCAAAGCGAAACGGGAGGTGGATCGTCCTATGAAAATCAACGCCGAGGATATGATTCGTCACCAATCACTACTATCAGCATAAAGACTCTCAGTAGCGCCCTTTTGTTTTAAAATATTCAAAGGCTAGGATACTGGTTTAGAAATTAAATCGACTTGTATTTTTCGCTTTTTCTGTTATAGTCTGAATAGTGAAGGCAATTATAAAAGGAGTTGTTGCAAATGAAATTATCGCCATGCGGCGCTGATTGTGAGAGCTGTAATTATTTGAAAGACTGCGGCGGTTGTTGCGAAATGGAAGGCAAACCATTTTACATAAAAGATTTTGGGTTTGAAGTTTGCCCGATGTATGACTGCTCTGTCAATAAAAAGGGTTATAAAACATGCGCAAGCTGCCCTGAACTTCCCTGCCGAATTTTCCACGACTGGAAAGACCCGAACATAACGGACGAAGCGCATATTAACTCGATAAATGAGAGGGTAAAAGTATTAAGGGATTCTTAAAACAAACCCGTAATTTTCTGAATCAATAAGAGGCGTCATTTCTCCACGACGTTTGACATGTCGCTAAAATGTAGTAATATATACATATCAAAAGAGAGGACGCGTTAACGTCCCCTCGGTTGTAAGCCGTTCGGCGGTTAATAGCCGGACTCACAAATTAGATTTATGAGCTTAAAAAATAAGCCAATCCTTGCCAGGGCGGCTTATTTTTTAATGTTCGACATCAACGCGATAATTAATAACCCAAAAGTTAATGTAATCATCAATGATTCATATATCGACATAGGCGTCCCCCCTTCCGGGAGTCAGGCCAAATAAACACCGCCCACAGCTTACGTATCTATATATAGATAAATTGTTGTTCACTGTAAAGACAGAAATTAGGCTTATTTCTATTTGAAACAATATTTTACTTGGAATGTTGGAGAAAAAGAAATTAGTAATAATATCTCAAAATTCGTGGGTTTTTTGATATAATGTATTGTCTTTAAAACGCACATGAGGCGAATTAAATTTGGGTGTGTCCGTTATCGCTGATTCGGGTTGATGTTTTGCGCCCCTTTCGCAGGCGGATCTGAGTTTAATAATGACCCTTATGGAGGACTAACAAAATTATAGGAGGGGAAACATTTGGCAGTTGTAAGTATGAAGCAGTTGTTGGAGTGCGGTGTCCATTTCGGACATCAGACGAGGCGCTGGAACCCGAAGATGAAACCATACATCTTCACCGAACGTAACGGAGTATACATAATTGACCTTCAAAAAACCGTTCGCGGACTTGAGAAAGCCTATGAGTTTATTCGGAAAGTAGCGGAAGAAGGAGGAACCGTTCTCTTCGTGGGGACAAAGCGCCAGGCGCAGGATACGATAGCGGAGGAAGCGTTGCGTTGCGGGCAGTATTATATCAATCAGCGCTGGCTGGGCGGACTTATGACCAACTTCCCGACCATTCGCCGCCGCGTTACCCGTATGCTTGAACTTCGCAAGTATGATGAAAACAACACTTGGGAGACTTTCTCGAAAAAAGAGAAGGCCGTTCTTCGCAAGGAGCAGGCAAAACTTGAAAGGTATTTGTCCGGAATAGCGGAGATGAAAAGCGTCCCTGAAGCCCTTTTCCTCATTGACCCGCGCCGCGAGGAAAACGCGGTCGCCGAGGCAAGAAAGCTTGGCATTCCTGTCGTATCAATAGTTGACACTAACTGTGACCCCGGCATGGTCGATTTCCCGATTCCTGGAAATGACGACGCTATCCGCGCAATCAAGCTCATTACAGGGCTTATGGCAAACGCCATCATAGAAGGGCATCAGGGCGAGGATCACGTAGTTGCTCCTGCTGAGGAAGACGCTGAATCTATAGAAGAGAGAGAGCAGATGGTCGACCTGACGGACGAGGATATTATGCAGGTCAAGGAGCGGCTTACACAAGCGTATGACAATCAGGACGACGAATAATAATAATAATAAATAGTATTTACTATTAACTGGTAAATTTACGGGAGGATTTAAAATGGTTGATATTTCTGCAAGTGCTGTAAAGGAACTTAGAGAACGGACGGGCGTCGGAATGATGGACTGCAAGGCCGCCCTTGCCGAAACCGGAGGAAATGTTGAAAAAGCAATAGACTACCTTCGCGAAAAAGGAATAGCTAAAGCGGCGAAAAAAGCTTCGCGCGCAGCAAAGGACGGGCGCATTTTCAGTTACATCCACAACACCTATAAAATCGGAACGTTGGTCGAGATAAGCAGTGAAACTGATTTCGTGGCGAAGACTGACGAGTTCAACGAGCTTGGTAAAGAAATTGCCATGCATATTGCAGCGGCAAATCCGTACTATCTCAAACCGGAAGACGTGCCGGAAGAGGACATTGAACGCGAAAAAGCAATATATCGTCAGCAGCTCCTTGATGAAGGGAAACCGGAGGACAGAATCGACAAGATTATTGAAGGAAAAATCCGCAAATTCTACGAATTGACGTGCCTTGTCGAACAGGCTTATATCCGCGATACGGATAAGAAAATTAAGGACTTGGTAGTGGAAAACATAGCAAAATTAGGAGAAAACATCGTAATTCGCCGTTACGCGCGCTTCGCAATCGGCGAGTAAAAAACAATGCATAATGCACAATGTTCAATGCACAATGATCAATGAAAAGCAAAAACAAAAGTAATCAAATGAGGCTGTAATAAAAACGGGCGGGACCACCCCGCCCGCCTTTGGCGGGCGCCCCTTCACGGGAGGTGGCCGCGCTGAATCGTATATAGCGATTAACATCAGTTCATAAGAGTATTTTTTATCTTTATCTTTTGTCTTTCATTGAACATTGAACATTGTGCGTTGTACATTGTCTTTCTAAGGGAGATATCGTAAATGATAAGATTTAAGAACGTGCTTCTGAAGTTGTCCGGCGAAGTGCTTGCGGGAGATAACAAATTCGGGTTCGATTTTGAAGCCGTAAGGCGAATATGCAAAGAGATACGCGATGTATACGAAGCCGGAATTAAACTTTCTATTGTCATCGGAGGCGGAAACATCATCCGGGGCAAAGTGATTGAAAAATTAGGCATAGAACGATCACAAGCTGATAATATGGGAATGCTGGGAACTGTTATTAATGCTCTTTGCCTTCAGGATGTCCTGGAGCAAATGAATGTTCCGACGCGCGTCCAGACGGCTATTGATATGAGAGCTATGGCTGAGCCGTACATAAGAAGACGGGCGTTAAGGCATTTGGAAAAGGACAGAATAGTCATATTTGCAGCAGGGACAGGCTCGCCGTATTTTTCGACGGATACAGCCGCAGCGCTCCGGGCGTCGGAGATAAAAGTCGATTGTATGGTAAAGGCAACAAAGGTTGACGGGATATACGACAAAGACCCTAAAGTTGACAAGGACGCGATTCTTTTTCATGAGCTGACTTACCAGGAAGCGCTTGCTAAAAGGCTCGAAGTTATGGATATTGCAGCTTTCTCCCTCTGTATGGATAACAAAATACCGGTAGCTGTAATCAATATATTGAAAGAAGGAAATCTCACGGGCTTCCTTGTTCGTGGAGAAAAGACAGGATCAATTGTATCGGAGGAATCTAACCATGCCAAAAATTGAAATAAATGAAATAAAGTTAATGAACGACAAGATGGAAAAAACTATTGAATTCCTTAAAACAGAGTATGTGGCGATTCGCACGGGGAGAGCGCATCCTGGACTTGTGGCGGATATAAAAGCCGATTACTACGGAAACCTCACGCCTATAAAACAAATGGCCACTATATCCATTCCGGAAAACAGAAAAATACTGATAGCTCCATTTGATAAATCAAGCCTTAAGTTTATTGAAAAAGCGATAATAACTTCACCTCTTGGAATAACCCCGAATAATGACGGCGAAAATATACGCCTCACGATGCCGGAGCTAACGCGTGAGCGCAGAGTGGAACTGACAAAGCTTGTTGCAAAAAAAGCCGAGGAGGCGAAAATTGCAATGCGCAACTTGAGACGCGACACGGTGGAAACGCTAAAGAAAAAAGAAAAAGAATCCGAAATAACAGAAGATGACCTTAAGAAATATTCCAAAGAAATCCAAGACTCCACAGACGCATATATAAAGAAAGTCGAAGAAATTCAAAAAATAAAGGACAAAGAGATAATGGAGGAATGATAAAATGAACCCTGCCGCTTCTGGAGATGAGAGCTCGACTTACAATGATCCTGGCTACGAAACCTTCAAGCAGAAAATTAAAAAAATCACAGGACTTGATCTAAACTCATATAAGAATCAGATTCATAGGCGCGTTCATATGCTTATGCAGCGGTGGGCAATAACTGACTATAGCAAATACTTTGAAACGATAGAAAAAGACGACAAGAAACTTAGAGAATTTCTTGATTATCTTACGATAAACGTTTCGGAGTTTTTCAGAAATGACGCTCAATGGTGGAAAGTACGAGACAAGCTTTTACCGGAGCTTATAAAGCTCAGAGGGAATAAAAAGATTAAGCTATGGAGCTGCGGATGCGCTACAGGGGAAGAACCTTATTCTCTTGCAATATTGTCCATAGTCGCGGGGCTTGATCCGCAAGTTCCAGTGCTTGCCGTTGACATTGACGACGGCGCGAGAGCAATTGCGCAAAAAGGGCAATACCTCAAACGTCAGCTTATGAATGTGCCCCCGGAATACCTTTCGAAGTACTTTTCGTCGTCCAACGGCGGGGAGACATACGAGGTCTCGAAGGAAGTCAAGAGCAGGGTTACGTTCAAAAAGATGAACATGATAGAGGATAAATTCGCAGACGCGTTTGATCTAATATTATGCCGCAATGTGGTTATTTATTTCACTCAGGATACAAAAACTCATCTTTATCAGAAATTTACAAATGCCTTAGCTCCCGGAGGTTACTTTCTTGTAGGCTCTACCGAGCAAATATTTGAGTATAAAACTCTTGGGCTCGAGAACGCAGGGTCATTCCTCTACAGAAAACCTGTTCCTGGGCGCGCTTAAAACATCCTTTATCGAATGCACCGGGGGCGGAGATACGCGCTCGTGCAACCGTTTTTGATGTGGGTATGCTGAGACAAAGCTTGTTCCCTGGCGTGTGCTGACGTTTATACTTTCAAGTTTCCTTTTGCTGTTCTTAGCTTTAGCAATTGCTCTTATAAAATCCGCTTCACTTTGTATTGGCGTGGAGAATTCAGTGGCAAACCTTCCTATTCTGGTTTCGTGATGCGCGTCGCTTCCTCCGAGTACCGGAAGTCCGTTTTCAACCGCAAATTCGTAAGCAAGCAAGTTCTCTTCCGCTGTTGCCCCTCCGTTAAACGCCTCCACCCCGTCTAATTCCGGGGCGCACTTTTTTATAGCTTCTCCCATCTGCAAGGAATCCCAGCGAAATGGATGAGCCGCAATGGCAATTCCGCCTTGCGATTTAATTTTTTTCAAAGCGCTCTCGAGAGGCAACCCTGGCTTTATGTAATCAAGCGCGCCGAAAACAAGCAGATGCCCTTCCTGACATGAATACTCTTTACCAATTATCACAACTAATCCGGATTCTTTACTCAGCGCTTCTGCTTCAGAATAAAGCGCTAGTGACTCGTGATCAGTTATGCAGACGCCAGCCAATCCTATTTCTACTGCCGAAGACAGTACTCTGCGAAGCGGAAATTGAGAGTCTAATGAAAATTCCTCAGTGTGAATGTGTATGTCAATAAGCAAAACAATTCCCCTCCAGTCATTTTGTGACAAAAGAAATTCCGTTTTCTCCTAATGTGACATCAATATGGGACCCTTTTATTATTTTACCTTCCAGAACCGAGTCTGCCAGCCGATTTTCCAGTATTGACTGAATAGCTCTTCTAAGCGGGCGAGCTCCATATTTAGGCTGGAATCCGTTATCTATTATCATGGATTTTACCTCTTCTGAGATATCTATTGCAATTCCCTGATCGCTAAGCCTGCTCTCAACATCTGAAAGCATTATCTCAACTATACGCATAAGCTCATTTCTTTCAAGCGGCTTAAACACAATAGCGTCGTCTATTCTGTTCAAGAATTCAGGTTTGAATAACCGGTTTATCTCGCTGAGTATATTCTTTTTAGCACGCTCCCAGCCTTGCGCGCTATGATTTCCGCTCAACGAAAATCCAAGCGGCGAATCTTTAGCCAGTTCTTGCGCTCCAACGTTGCTTGTCATTATTACAACCGTATTTCTGAAATCCGCCCGTCTGCCCTGACCGTCTGTCAGCGTACCGTCTTCAAGTATCTGAAGGAGAATGTTAAACACATCATGATGAGCTTTTTCTATTTCATCAAAAAGAACTACTGAATATGGACGCTTCCTTATCATTCCGGTAAGCCTGCCCCCTTCGTCGTGTCCAACATACCCCGGCGGCGCTCCCATCATTTTAGATACTTCATGTTTTTCCATAAATTCGCTCATATCAATGCGAATAATGCAATCTTCGTTTCCGAATAGAAATTTTGCCAAACAGCGCGCGAGCTCGGTTTTTCCTACTCCAGTAGGGCCAAGGAACAAAAAGCTTCCTATGGGGCGTTTTGGGTCCTTCAACCCGCTCCTTGCTCTCCTTATTGCTCTTGATACAACGCTTACCGCCTCATCCTGCCCCACTAACCTTGACGAAATCTCTTCCTCCATGCGCAGCAGCCTTGAAGCTTCTCCTTCGGTTATATGCCTTACCGGAACTCCTGTCCATTCTGCGACTATCTCAGCTATGTCATTTTCAGAAATGAAAGGTTTATCCTCGCTTCCTGCTGCTTTCCATTCCTTCCTCGCTTCCTCAAGCTTATCCACAAGACGGGTTTCCTCATTTCGCAATAGAGCTGCACCCTTAAAATCCTGTTCTGTTATGGCAGATTCTTTCTTTGCGCAGATACCCGCTATTTCTTCCTCTATTTCTTTAATAACGAGGGGCGGTTCCAACATACTGAGCCTCGCCCGCGCGCTGGCCTCATCTATGAGGTCAATCCCTTTGTCCGGCAGAAAACGGTCGCGGATATAACGCGCGGAAAGGTTAGCCGCCGCGTTTACAGCATCGTCTGATATCACAGCGCTGTGATGCTCTTCATATCGTGAGCGTAATCCGTAAAGGATACGTACGGATTCTTCTATTGAAGGCTCTTCTATCTTCACCGGCTGAAATCGCCTCTCCAACGCCCCGTCACGTTCGATGTACTTACGGTATTCTTCCTGAGTCGTCGCCCCTATGACCTGAAACTCTCCCCTTGCGAGCGCAGGTTTGAGCATATTAGCGGCGTCCATTGCTCCTTCAGCGCTGCCTGCCCCTACAAGCATGTGCATTTCATCAATAAAAAGAATTACTTCTTTTGATTCTGAAACTTCCTTGATTATCCTTCGTATGCGCTCTTCAAATTCTCCTCTATATTTCGTTCCTGCAACGAGGCTGCCGACATTAAGCTGCACAATTCGGCGATTTTGAAGTATTTCCGGAGCGTTACTGGAAGCAAGTATCTGCGCAACTCCTTCTACTACAGCAGTTTTTCCTACTCCAGGGTCGCCGACTAAGACCGGATTGCACTTTGTCCTTCGGCATAAAACCTGCATAACTCTCTTGATTTCTTTGCTTCTGCCAATTACAGGGTCAAGAAGCCCTTCCTTTGCCCGAGCTGTAAGATCTGCGCCCAAAGGGTCAAGCGTAGGGGTTTTTGTTTTAGTTTTTTGTTTCATCTTGTCGCTGAGTTTTTCCACTCTCTTTCCGTCAGCAGTTAAGAGTACCGAAGAAATTTCACGCTGCACTTCATTGAGCTCTACGCCAAGGGAATTTAAAAACTGACATGCGAAAGTATCCGGCTGCGCGAGTATACCAAGTAAAAGATGCTCGGTGCCGACATGGTTAACTCCAAGGTTGCGCGCCTCTCGCATAGCGTAATCAATTGCTTTCTTAAGTTTATCGCTCAAAGGTAAATCAATAAGCTTCATAATCGGAGTAAAGTGATGCAAAGAAGCATCAAGGTTCATCAAAGCAGTCTTAAGATTGACTCCAAGCGAAATTAGCGCGCGCGCCGCCTCTCCTTCGCTTTCCTCCAACAAACCTACGAGAAGATGTTCAATTTCAATTCTTGAATGACCTAAAGACAAAGCTTTTCGGTGAGCCAACTGAATTACTCTTTTTCCTTTTTCCGTAAAAAACTGCCACATATATATCAACTCTTTCTTGTATTAAGCCAGCATTATACTTCGCAGCGTTCTCTTCAGCAACTCCGCTTGTATGGTCTCCCTTTTATGAGGAGAAAGATCAAACAACGAAACGCCGAGTTCATCACAATGACGCAACGCCACTTCAATTAAAAGCCTCTCCCGGGCAGTGATCAGTCCTCGCTTTTGTAGAGCGCTAAGGTACCTGTGCGCATCCTGCCACGATATTGTTTCTCCGACTATTTTTTCAAGGTGTTCAATCCTGTTTTCTGAAGTATCCTGTTTTATCCGCTCTATTTTAATATATCCATGCCCGCCGCGATGGCTTTCAACTATATATCCCTGTTCCTGAGTAAAACGGCTGCGCAGGACGTAATTTATCTGACTGGGAACGCAACCGAAAGTTTTTGCAAGTTCCTTTCGCCTTATTGACAACATTGATTCGGGAGCATCAGATTCATTTAGCAGCTCAGTTAAATAGATTTCAATTGCATGAGTTAAACTTGACATTAAAAAACCTCCTACAGGCTCAAGAAATTTGCTCACTAACTCATTTTACCAAAAGGTCAAAAATAGTCAATTATGAACGTATACTCTTCGTCTATAGGAATTCTATTTATAGTATTATCCTATTTCTAAATCATTGAAATTATTCGAAAGCCAACACATTTCTTGATTAGTCCATATATCATTATCATCGTCAATTGGGTTTTAATCTTTACGACATATTTCCCCTTATCTAAAACTTGCTGCATTTGTGAACAATGTATATTCGCGGTCAAAATAGAGAGTTATCTCATTAGTGGGGCCATTTCTGTTCTTGGCTATGTTAAGGAAAGCTTCGCTGTTCATATTCGGGTTTTGTTCCCCTCCATAATAGTCGGGGCGGTATAGCATCATCACGACATCCGCGTCCTGCTCTATCGCTCCCGAATCACGGAGGTCTGATAACAACGGTTTCTTTTCCTGGCGCGACTCAACGCTTCTTGATAACTGAGAGAGGGCAAGAATAGGACATTCGGTCTCCCTCGCTACGGCCTTAAGGGTTCTCGATATTTCAGCAACTTCCTGTTGCTTGTTTTCATAGTTTCTAGCGCTGTAATGATTCATCAATTGCAGATAATCCACTATTATGAGGCCAAGGTCATTGTGCTTCGACTTAAACCTTCGGCAGCGGGCTCTTAAATCCATCGTCGTGAGAGTTGAGCTGTCATCTATATAAATTGGCAGCGAACCCAGTTCTCCCGCAGCTTTTACAAGTTGGTTCCATTCGTTTGAGCTCAATACTCCGGTATGCATTTTATGCGAGTTCACTCTGCCGCCGCTGCTCAACATGCGCAACGCCAGCTGGTCGGCGGACATTTCAAGGCTGAATATCAGCACGGGCGCCTTCGCTTTCTGAGATTTTTGCGTTTTTACTCCGCCGAATTGCGCAATATTCAAAGCAAGAGCCGTTTTTCCCATTGACGGCCGAGCGGCTATAATGTTCAAGCTGCCTTTCTGAAATCCTCTTGTTATATGGTCGAGGTCGGCGAAGCCCGAGTTGAAACCTTCAAAATCCGCCCCTTTGCTCTTATATTGTAATTCCACGCGGTCGAACGTCCCGCCGCTTCCCATTAAAACCTCGGAAATGGAACGTATGTTCGAGATATTCCTTTTCTGCGCCACCTCGAAAATTGTCTTTTCGGCTTCGTCCAATGCTTCGTACGGGTCCATCGCGGCGTATCCCAACCTTACAATGTGGTTGCCTGCTTCGATGAGCCTGCGTTGAATTGAATGCCCCTTTATTATGTTCGCGTGATACGCGGCGTTTGCGGTTGTGGGGACCTCATCAATCAATCCGGCTATGAACGGTTGCCCCCCGAGTTTTTCGAAAATACCGCGCCTTGTAAGCTCCTCGCTTACAGAAATCATATCAACGGGTTTACGATCCCGGTTGAGTTCGTGAATAACCTGAAACATCTCGATATGATTCACATCATAAAAATCTTCCGATATTAGAATTTCAAAAATATCGGCAAGAGCTTCTGAGTCAATTAGGCAAGAGCCGATAACTGAGCGTTCTGCAGCTAAATTAGCAGGCGGTATGCGGTCATAGACCGGCACTATTTATTCACCTCAACGAGCAGAGTCATTTTTGCGTCAACTTCGCGATAAAGATGAATCGTTACAGGAAATTCTCCCGCCTGTTTTATTGCTTCAGGGAGTTTTATATCATGTTTATCTATAGTGAGTTTATAAGAAGCATTTAAGGCTTCAGCTACCTGAGCGTTTGTGACGCTGCCGAACAGTTTGCCCTTTTCGCCTGCATTTACACGAACGTTTATTACCTTGTCCTGAATTTGTTTTTTTATCTCCTCGGCTTCTTTTTTCAGTTTTGTTTCCTTAGCCTTTTCGCTTGCCTTGCGCGAGTCAACCTCGGCAATTATGCCGGAAGTTGCTTCAAGGGCTAATCCTCGCGCAATCAGGAAATTGCGCGCGTATCCATCCGCAACCTCTATTTTGTCTCCTGTTTTTCCAAGTTTACTGACATCCTTTGTAAGTACTACTTTCATTTATTCTTCCTCCGCATTCTTTGCTTCAGATTAAACGCAATGTCCAATAGCCCCATTACGATAAGCCCCAAAAAGAAAACTGATATGAACAACAATATAACGATAATGATTGAAAAACGTACTCCGAAATTTAGATTTTTATATATCATAAACCACCAGATGAAACTTAGTCCCTGAATAGAAAACAATATAAAAGTCAGGATCATTAAGTTAAGTTCAGTGCTTATAAGCATTACTGATGTTCTATGTGAGTCAAACAGCGTAATTATAAAAGCTAAAACAAACGCTGACAGCAAACTGCGAGGGAATGACCATTGCTCAAATGGCGGCAAAGGGAAGATTTCCAACTCATTTGTTCCTGTATTTGAATCGCTGATCGTTCTCTTTCTTCTTTGCTCTATTTTTGATACAAATAAATAATTCATAAATGCGCTAAACCCTGATATTATAACAAGTACAGAAGGGATTATCAGATTTAAATAATGCTTCATAAATATTAAAATATCCTCGCTTACGCCTGAATCTTCAAGTGATTCTATAATCTCATTCAAATGATTTTCATTAAACGAAAAACTGTATCCTCTCGTATAAAACATTAATCCTTCGAAAATAAGCGTTGATGCTATGATGGCTATTGTAAGCCCCAAAATTGACTCTCCCGCTGAGTTCGTTTTTCTTGCTAATATGCCGAAAGCAATGCCTGAAATGCCGGCGATAAAAACATATGACATTAAACCCTCATACCCGAATGGCAAAGACATTAATATCGCTATTGAAATAACAGAAAGATAAGCTTTACGCGGTCCCTGTCTTATTCCGATTAACGATATGGGAATAGTGGATAAGAGCGATATTGATATGCCGATAATATATCTCTCCAAAACGAACATAATGGCTGAGCAACAGCTTAGCTGCATCCACTCATTATATTGAACAAAAGGGGGGAGAAGCCTTTTGTTCGGCCCCTCCCCCTTGTTTTCATTCATAAGCATTCGCTAATCAAGCGAGAAGGGAAGCAATGCCATAAAACGCGCGCGTTTAATAGCTTCAGTTAATTGGCGTTGATGTTTTGCACAACTGCCTGAAATACGCCTTGGGACAATTTTTCCTCGCTCGCTGATATATTTTCGAAGTTTTTCTACATCTTTGTAGTCAACTTTCTCAGTTTTTTCCACGCAATAATAACAGAACTTCGGGCGTCTTTTCCCTCCAAGCCCGCCGCGGCGCATTCCGCGCCCACGGTCATCTCTGTCTTTATCTTTGTCTTTATCCGGGCCGCGTCCGCCGAAGCGGTCGCCAAAATTTTTTTCTCCGTTCACTTTTCTTTATCCTCCTTCGGGTGTAAATAAATCAAAATGGAATCTCAGCGTCAAGTCCGCCTTCATCCAAATCTAGTTCCGAAAAATCAGTAGGAAATTCGTCGTCGCTGAATCCGTTATCCCTCACGCTTTGTCCAGTAGCTTTAGTTTGGGTATCCCGAGTTCCATTACCGTAATTTCTTCCTGAGCTATCCTCTTTTTTAGCTCCGACAAATTGCACTGTAGATGCCAGAATATCCGTAGTATAACGCTTTCCAGACCCGTCTTTGGCCTCGTAGCTTCCCGTTTGTATACGTCCTTCAACTAATACTCCCGTCCCCTTTTTAAGGTATTTGCCGCAAAATTCTGCGAGAGGCCCCCAAGCAACGACGGAGATAAAATCGGTGTTTTCTTTTAATTCTCCATTCTGGTCTTTCCAACTGTAACCGACAGCGACTGTAAATCGGACATACGCGCGCTTATTCAGCGTGTAACGCAGATCAGGGTCGCGCGAGACATTTCCTATGAGTATAGCTTTATTGAAACCTCTCATCGTTTGCTCCTCACTCGTCAAGTAAAATTATCATCTGACGCCAAACATTTGGACGCAAACCAAGCACTCGCTTCAGCTCAAAAGTCTGCTGAGGTTCAAGTTTGAAGTTGAAAAGAGCATAATTACCTTCATTCTTTTTTTGAATCTCATAAGCAAGACGTTTCTTGCCAAGCACATCAGTCTTGACTATCTCTCCGCCAAGACTACGCACGACCTCTTCAATTTTCGAAACTTCATCTTTAGGTTCTTCAATATCCGGGCTCATCAATACCATCATCTCGTATGGCCGCACGTTACTCACCTCCTCCCTTTGGACTATGCGGACTTTTCATCGAAGCGAAAAGTCAGGGCACGTGACTAATAATTATATGACAATTTTTGATTTTGGACAATAGCTTAATTCCGTATTATTTCGACCTACGCTTTTAAAAGCCGGACTAGCTCGGATATGGCTCGTAACAGTGCTGATAACGCTGTTACGAGTTTTATTATAGCCATCGCAAGTTCAATCTTTTCCACGCTTTCTCACCCCCTTTCCGGGGGCGTCCCCTGCTGTAGCCTCTCCGGACGAAAATCCGGAGCCCTCTTTAGAAATTTCTTTTATCATGCATTTTAATAAGCTTGGGGCGTAAATCCTCAAATTGTTAAAACAACTCTGAAAATGAGATTCTTATTCTTGCCCGCAACGTGCTAAAATAAAGGAGACTTCTCCTGGAGGAAATAGAATATGGCGCTGGTATTGGCAGTTCTTGTGTTGATTGTTGCGGTCAACTGCTGTTTCATGATTTATTTGATTGCCGATATAACGACTCATTCCGCGCGTACCGAACGTGAGCCGGGAAATGTATTATTGCTTGGCGTTATTTCTTTTTTCCAGTTCCTGCTGTCAACTTTCGGAATTTCCGATTACGCCATCGGCGCTGCCGTATACTCCAAACTGAAATGGGTATCCGCAAAGAAACTGCCTGGAACTGTGAACACTGCGGCTGTCATTCCAGTGACCGTAATGGCGCTTATTTACATCACTTCCATCAAAGTAGACCTTGCCACTCTGGTTGTTCCCATCGTCGCCCAAGTGATAGGAGCATATGTATCGCCCCGTTTCGTCGTGAAAATGCCGGTACGTCCCATAAGAATTTTTCTGGCCATTGGAATGTTAGTCACGGTGTTGCGAGTTGCCGCCGAAGGCTTCGGCTTTTTCCCCACTGAAGGAACCATGACGGCGCTGAGCGTGGGAAAGCTTACCCTTCTGGGGTTTCTCTGCCTGATATACGGAGCGCTCAATAACCTTGGACTCGGTTCCTTTGCCCCTACCATGGCTACAGTTTACGCCCTTGGCCTGAACCCCGAAGCCGCTTTTCCCATAATGACCGGAACCACGACTTTTTCGCTCCCCGTAGCAAGTATACAGTTCATCAGGCATGACAGCTATTCGCGCAAGATAACAATAATCAGCGCGATTTGCGGAACCATGGGCGTTCTCGCCGCTGCTTTCGTTATAAATGAAATAGATATTTCCCCGCTAAAATGGCTTGTTGCGGTATTTTTATTTTACAGCGCCTGCTCCATGCTCATGGCTGCTATAAAAGACAAGCCTGACGTAGTTGCCGCGCCAAGAGCTGGAAAAGGAGAAAATAAACAGTCCGTCGTAGGTTGGCTGACAAGCGTTTGCCTCGCCATGATACTTATTGGCGCCGTGTCCCTTGTTTCCATTTTTGTTGGGAATTTTCGCATTCTTTCAGCCGACTATCTCAAAGTAAGCCTGAGCGAACACAATACTCAGCTGCGCGACAACGTACACGCGTATCTGCGCGAGCATGAGAACCTGCTTTTAAGCGCCAGGGTCGGGGTCGCCGATTATATGTCCGAACAACCTGCCGATTTAGAGCAACTCCGAACGTACCTTGAGAAAAGCTCCCGCGTTTTGGATGACGTTTCCACCCTGTACTGCACCACAAACGAGGTGTGGAACAAACCTGGCGGCTACGCTGTGTTCAGCCAGCCCTGGGACGTCCCGCAGGATTGGAACAACACGGAAAGGCTATGGTTCATCGCCGCAAAAAGAGCGCGAGGGGCCGTGGCTTATTCCAAACCGTATGTTGACGCTCTAACGGGCGACGTTATTCTGGACATATCCATCAACGTATACGACGCGCATGAAAACGACATTGGAGTCGTTTCGCAATCAATCACCATCGAATCTCTTAACGCCATGCTCCGCAAGTTTACCTCATTGGAAGGGCAGCAGGTATTTCTCATAGGCGCCGACGGGATTTTTATCGTCCATCCGGACAATATGATGGCGGCGCAAGGGGATTTTTTCCGGGAATCCGAGCTTGAAGCTTATCGGGACGATATTCTGGCCGGAGGATATTTTTCCGCCGCGGACAAGGGCATGACGATATATTCCTCGTCCATACCCAACGCGGGATGGCTTGTGGTGTCCATGATCCCCGCTGAGAATATTTCATCATCCATTAACGATCACATACTCAGTATGTTTTTGAAACCCATGTCTATAATCCTTTTCATGCTTCTGGTGGTACCCATAAGCCTATTGGTTATAATACGCCGGGAGAGCATGGGCAAGCTTACGGCGGAACGGGTCACGAGGGCAAAGGACTACTTCATCGCGCGCATAAGCCACGAGATACGCACTCCGATGAACGCCGTCATCGGAATGAGCGAGCTGGCGCAGCAGGATTACGGCACGCCCAGGGGGCTGGAATATATTTCCGGCATCAAAAACGCGGGGATGTCTTTATTGTCCATTATCAACGATGTCCTCGACTTTTCCAAAATTGAAACCGGCAGACTGGAATTCACTTCGGAATACTATGAAACGGCTTCCATGCTCAACGACGTGTTGACCATTATCCGTGTCCAGATGACAGAAAAGCCTATAGAATTTGTGGTGGACACAGGCCCCGCTATTCCCAGCGGCCTGATCGGCGACGCCGGTCGTGTAAAGCAAGTGCTGCTCAACCTTTTGAGCAACGCCGTGAAATATACTAACGAAGGATCTATAAGTATGCGTTTCTTTACTACCAAAGAGGAGGCGGAAAACACGGCGCTCCTGACTTTCGTTATCGAGGACAGCGGCATTGGAATAAAGCCGGAGGATATGCCGAAACTGTTCGGCGACTTCACGCGCATCGACGAAAAGCGCAACAGCGCCATCGAGGGCGCGGGGCTGGGGCTGTCCATAGCGCGCAGCTTATGCCGCGCAATGGGAGGCGGGATTACAGTATCCAGCGAATACGGCAAGGGCTCCATTTTCACCGCGACAATGGTGCAGACCGTGTCCGACTGGGAACCGATGGGAGAAGTAGTTGTCGCATCCGCGCAGCAGTTCAAGGCGCAGTGCGCCACTTTCACCGCGCCGGACGCGGAGGTGCTGGTGGTGGACGATATCCCCAACAACCTTATGGTGGCCGAAGGGCTGCTCCGACCTTACAAAATGCGTGTTTTCGTCTGCCAGAACGGCCGGAAGGCCGTGGAGCTTGTGAAATCACGTCCATTCGACCTTGTGTTCATGGATCACATGATGCCGGAAATGGATGGCATGGAAGCCGCCAAAATAATACGCGCTCTCGGCGGGCGCTTTACGGGACTGACTATAGTGGCGCTCACTGCCCACGCGGTTTCCGGAATGAAGGAGATGTTTTTGGCGGGCGGCTTTGACGATTTCCTTTCCAAGCCCATAGAAGCGGACAAACTTGACTCCTTGCTGCAACGATGGATTCCCGCCGCGAAACGGCAAAATATTCCGCCGGTTCTGGAGGAAACCCCCGCTACGGATGAACCCGCAGCGCAGCCCGATAAAGTCGGTATGGCGGGAGCAACTCAAGCTGAATTGGCAGCGCAACGGCTCGATATGCTCAACCATTACCGCTGGCATTTTGCGAGCGGTATCCCCGCAGATGGGGAGTACTGCGAAAAATTCGGCGCCCTGGTGAAAGCCATGATGGAGGATTCAATGGTGAACGCCATGGTTACGGCGCATACGCGCCGGATGATGGCAGGTCTTGCGAAAGCAGGACGCAGAGGTGACGCGGAGACTATCCGGCGGCTTTTACCGGACGTGTATGACGCTCTCTGCGCTGCCATGAAAGATGAACGCGCCGAAGCGGAAGCCGTGCTTTTGCGGCTCAAAGCGGCTATAGACGAGGGCGACGCTGAAAGCGCGTCCGCGATTATGGATGAATTGCGGGAAATGGAAAATATGAGCACACCCATACGTGAACTATATTTCTTTCTTTATGACGCGCTGTTTATGGACAAAATGGAGAAGGCGGCCGAAGGGTTGGCCGTGTGGTTGGAAATATACGGAAGTACTGGTTAATAATACGGGAGGCAGGTGTTTTCCATGAAAAAAATCCTAATTGTAGAAGATATGACCCTGTTGAAGGACGCGTTGACGAATGTCATCAACGGGCAGGATGATATGCGGGTTATCGGCGTCACATCAAACGCGGACAACGCTCTCGAATTGTGCCGGAAAACAGCTCCCGATCTGGCGCTAATAGACGTGGTGACGGAGAACAAGGCCAACGGCATAGCGGCGGCGGCGGAAATACGCTCTGAATTGCCGGACATCAAAATAGTGATAATGACAGCCTTGCCGGAGATAACTTTTATTGACGCGGCCCGCAAGGCGGGAGCGCATAGTTTTATCTACAAGAATTCGGACAGTCGGCATCTGCTGTCCGTTATACGCGGCACCCTGAACGGCAACGGCACTTACCCGGGCCCCGGCGATGAAGTTATTACCCGCGCAAGTTTTTCCGATACGGAAATAGCAATAATCCGCCTTGTCTGCCAGGGCAAAAACCGGAACGAAGTAGCCAAATCCCTGTTCTTAACTGAATCCAATGTCAAGGCGCTCGTCACCGGCATTCTGAACAAAACCGGATTTGACAACATCAGAAAATTCTCGGTGTATGCCGTGACCCACGGTTTCATCGTGGCTGACCAAAGCGATAATTAGTGTGGAGTGTGGAATGTGAAGTTAAAAGACAAAAGCAAAGGCAAAAGACTGGATGTTTGGTCAACGTTGAAGGTTTTACGTGTAGGGGCGACATTCTGCCGCCCGTGCCGATATCCACGAATCGCGCATTATTCAGGTTGTAGGGGCGTCATTTTACCGCCAGTGCTAGAAACCATGAACTGCCAAACTCGGCGGCTCTCTGCTTACCTGCCGCCCCCTCGGCTTTGGCTATTTAGAGGCATAACAAATGGCTATATTAGCCGGATCAACATAATAAAAGCGGCTTCGCATCTCAGATGAATTTGATGCGAAGTCGCTTTTGAAAATCTGTATTTAACCT
>Ga0082212_10001067_pt1 | contig 40146 bp, 39 predicted proteins | sample TergutNt197P3_FD_71548 | JGI IMG/M metagenome (GOLD analysis project Ga0082212, IMG submission 71548) | Neocapritermes taracua P3 segment gut microbial communities from Petit-Saut dam, French Guiana - Nt197 P3 | ecosystem: Host-associated > Arthropoda: Insects > Digestive system > Gut ...
CTTCGTGGAAAACCACGCCCGGTGCGTTTTCGTTCTTCCTTAAATCGCTCCGGTAAAGGGTCGCCGGGTCGCCACGAATCGGGTCCCGGCACGTAAGTCTGCGACTTCTTTTGTTCCTCCTGTCGCACCTTGGATTGGGCAAGCATTTGCTTGGCAAACGCTGGCGTTTCGTCCATAATTTTCTGCATCTTATCCAGTTGCTCGTCTGTCAGTACATTCATCAAGCGATTTTGCAAGTTCGTTACCAATTTTGTTCCCCGCTCTTGTAAATCAAGGCTTTTCTTGCGTGCCAACTCGCTCGGTACATATTGCCGATGAACATCCGATAGGGCTTTCTGGAATTCGTCTTGCGAATCAAAGGACTTTCCTTTGAGCAAGCCATACGAGGCAACAATTCGTTCGGCTTTAAGTGTGGCTGCTTCCAAAGTGAGTTGGTCGAACTCGGTTTTCAATTCATCGGCAATTTTGTTCATCTCCTTTTTTTGTTCCTCTGTCAAACCGAGAGGATCGAACATCGATGGGAAAGGGATGCCTATTGCTGGCATCAGTTGCATTTCCATTTTTCGGACTTGCTGCATCTGTTCCGGTGTCAACGTTTCCTCAATATCCGCTTGCATGGCGGACAACCAAAGGGATGTGGTTGCGGACATCGCCTCCCGATAGGCATCTTTTTGCTCTTCGGTAACACGTTCAAAATAGGGATCTTCCGACACGATTGCCCCGCCAATCGTCTGCATATTCTGCACCGCTTGGGTATATTCCGGCGTGGGATTCTGTCGCATTTTTTCATACCACTCTCTTCCTAGTTCGTTCTCTCTATAGAGAAACGGGAGCCGCTGTTTTTGTTCATCGGTCAAGCCCAATTCGGTTTCTCCACCAAGACGAATCATCATGAGAAGCGACATCCAAGTTCCCTGCCCATTCCATGGCGAACGGTTGGTAGGGATTTCTTGGGCTTCTTCGTCCAGTTGCTTTCGAGGACTTTGGAGATAGCGGAGTGTTTGCTCCATTTGTTGTTGAATTGACGGTTGTTGTGCCGATGCCACAGCGATCAACAGGGTTAACCAGAGCGGAGCGAGCAGGGGGAGCGTTTTCACAGTGTTTTGAAAATGAGAGGAACAGCAGGCTGCCGTTATTGTAGCACGGAAGGCAATAGCGGGGTAGAGTATCATAGGACGATTGCAAAGTTCCCTCGCCCCTTGGGGGAGGGAGAGGGAACGACACAGATCAACTCGCCCACAAGGTTTTACACTCCCTACAATCAGGCTGTTCATAGTGGGGAATTACTTGACTTTTCTTGTTTGTACAATAGACTCTCTCTGTTCCTTCAATGATGCCTTGTGCCATGAGTGAAATACTTTTTGCCCGCCGTTCCAGCAACCGGATTCTTGTTTCCAGCCGTCCCGACCACGTTTTTCAGGGATGGAAGGGAGAAAACGAACGCTGGCTCTTTGTTTCCCCACACGATGACGACGTTGTGATTGGGGCGGGACTCCATTTCATCGCTGGACTCGAGTCGGGTGTCTCCACGCACGCAGTTGTTTCAACCATTGGTGCCGGATATTGCCGACTGGAACATAAAGACACAATTGCACACATCCGCAGGGATGAATGTTGCAAATCCTTTGAATTACTAGGATTGCCGAGAGAAAACCTTCATTTTCTCGACTATTGGTCAACGGATATTTTGCAGAATTTGGGGCGGCGATTTACTGACAATCCTTCCAGTTCGACAGCGATTGCCGGAGCGGATGGATTCCAAAATTCGTTTACTTGGCTCTTGCGGCAAATTCGTCCGAGCCGGGTTTTTTTGCCCTCTCAAACGGACATCCATCCCGCTCACAAGGCGGTGCACGAAGAGTTCATTATCAGCGTTTTTCACGCCCAAGGGAAGATTTGGCCAGAATTAGGCGAGCCGATTGCTAAATTTCCGCGTCTGTACGAATATGCGACGTACAGCGACTACATTGAGCCGCCGACCCATCAGGTCAAGACTTCGACCGATCTGTTTGAGCGTAAACTCGCAGGAATTGCCGCCTATGAATCGCAAGAGCAGATCGAATCGATTGTCGTCAATATCCGCAGTTTGGGACCGCGAGAGTACATTCGGGAAATGGAGTTCAAACTTTTCAATCCGCAACAGTACGATGCTCTCTTTGAGTAACTACACTGAAAATGGGGAAAAATTGGACATTTCTTTCCTTTTTCATGCCGTTTTCAGTAGAGCACATCATTTCCCAAATGGTATTCCTTTTGTTTCGCACAAAGGTATGAAGTTCACAAAGGATTTTTGGGGGTATTTCACCCCTTCGTGTACATTGTGCCTTTGGCGTTGTCCCAAAAAAATAACGTATGCAATTATTTGGATCACCGTTGAGGAACGCTGTTGCTACGAAGGGCGCATCAACCGAAAAAAAACATTCCCCGAAAAGGAACTTTTTCATGTCGTTCGTTGAAACGTGAACAAAACATTGGCACAGGTTATCCGGGACAACTCCTACGGCTCTGTTTGTTCGGTAACTGGCAGCATGGATTCTTCAACTTTGGAAATCTTTTGATACCGATGCCAGTTGCCGCGAAGCCAGTCGGTCAAGATTTCTATCTCGGTCATACTCATCACCGCTGCTGCGGCATCTCGGAAATGGGCAGGCATCGCATCATTTCCTGAATTTCGACCAGCAACCGGCGGACCGTAAAACCGCTTCGATTCAGGATCAGAAATGAAACCGATCAACCAGTCCCGCGACAGATAGCCGCGCAAGTCGGGAGCCTGAATAACCGGCTTCATGTCCGGTTCATACGTCACATGGCATTGACCGCAAGTCAGGAGCGAGAAAAGATCATTGACCTCTCTCGCAACCGGCTCGGTAATTCCCCGGGGAGGGGTTCGTTTCGCTTCGGAAAGCAAAAAATCAATCAGTCGGTCCAACGCATTTTCTTCGCCGTAACCCTCGGCATCCTTGACCGCCGCTTGCATGTCTCCGCGAACGAACTCGACCATCGTGCCTGATGCAAATTTTGTATTCCCAAAATAATCGGCACTGCGAATCTTTTGGGAATCAAGAAAACCGGCGATCCACTCTTTGCGAATTGGATTGTACAAATTGGGTGCTTTCGGCGTGTCACATGGAATCGGCTTGAAATCTGGATGTTCCGATTCTCCTTCCCTCGGAGTAAAGGGATGGCACATCGCACAGTGCTGTTTATACAAAAGAGGTCCCTGAATAAAGGGGTCTGTCTGCATCAGTGTCAGTGCACCGGTCGGCGGAATGCCCGACGTTAGGCAAAGTTCAATGGCGCGTTCCGCCTGTCGCTTTGCCGCCGCCTCATCGTCCCGGAATGACTGCATGGAAGGATCAACATAATCGTGATGGTAGGACGCATACGTCAAATAACAGAGCGAGCCGAACAGTACTGTTACCATCAAAATATTGAAACAATGTCCCACGAACAACCGACCGATGATCGGTATCAGGAAAATGTAGGCGACCACACCGCCGGTAATGACGAAAATAGGAATGTACTTTTTTTCACCGGGAAAAACTTCAACATCGGCACCATCTTCTCCTTTGATTTTCAGGTTACTCAAATGATACAAGGCACGGAACGACCACTCTGGTCGGGCGGCATCGTAAAAACTGCCGGAATCGGCAGGCGCACCAAGATGCACGCCGATCATTGCCTCACGGGGGAGATTTTCATTGACAGGAAATACATGGGGAGCAACGTTGTTCAAGATCGGTGTCCGATAAACAAGGAGCAAAACAACTGCCATCACGAGAATCGAAGCAAGCGAGTATTTGAGGATTTCATCGGAAAAAAGCGGGATTCCTTTTTTTTGTTCGCTATTTTTTTTGTTGGATTTGGTGTCTAACGTTGCGGCTCTATTATCGAAAAACCGCCAGAAAACCAGCAGAGCAAAAAAGCCGCCGCCCATGACCAAAATGTGCAAAACGAGAAAGCGAGGAAGCGTGAGCGTACCGAATTCCGCCCCACCGCAGACGATACGAAATAGCGGTTCACCGACAAAAGGCAACATTTGCAGGAATCGCACCCGAACGAGCGTGGCGGAAAAGCCGGAGAGTGTCCAACTCAAAAGGTCGCCCGTCATGGACAAACCGAGCGAAAGAAGGAACAGAAGAACAGCAGCCCAAAAAACGAATTCGCGTGGGGATCGGTAGCGACCGGCGAAAATGAGTCCCAGCAGATAGCATCCGAGCAGTATCGGCATCAGTTGAGCGGCGAAGTGGTGAATTCCGCGAATCAACCATCCGCCGGGGAGCGTGAATTGCAGATGGTACAAACTTTCCCAAGCGGATTGGGCACCTGGACTATAAAACGACCAGAGAAGGATGCCCGTGATGGCTTGTATCAGGAATGTGAAGATCACCATAGCGGGCAACAGTCGGGCGTATGAACTGCTGTGGGGAACCGACCAGTGGCGAATTTTGTGGGCAAGTGTGGGAACTGCGGTACGGTCATCAAGCCAGATCAAAAAGCGGTCAAACATGCCGGAGAAAGGTGAAAATAACTGCAAACTTCATTTCGCATTCTAACGTAAATGGATTGAGTTTCAAGATAGGGGACCCCCTGCCCGATACGTGTCGGAGGTACTACTCGACGACATCGACATTTTTCATCGCCTCAAGCGTTTGGGCAAAGAGTTCGTCGAGAGTCCAGCCGAGCATTTCGGCACCTTTCTGGATAATATCACGGGAACAACCGGCGGCAAAAGCGGGCGACTTGAATTTACTCTTGACCGATTTGACCTCCATATCCTGAACGCTTCTTGAAGGGCGTACCAGTGCTGCCGCTCCGATCAAGCCTGACAACTCGTCCGTCGCATACAGAATTTTTTCCATGCGGTGTTCCGGTGCAAATTCCACACCAGTACACCCCCAGCCGTGCGAGGCGGTTGATCGAATGATACGCGGATCAACACCATGTTCCTTCATGATTTCCTGTTGTTTGATGCAATGTTCTTCGGAAAACCGTCCGAAGTCGAGATCATGGAGCAAACCGACGAGGCTCCAAAATTCGGCTTCGTCACCGAAGCCTTCTTTGTGGGCGAAGTATTTCATCACCCCTTCCATTACTTGAGCGTGGTACAGATGGTAGGGATCATCATTGTACTTCGTTAGTAAATTCCAAGCATCGTCGCGTGTCATAATGTTTTTCCTCTTTCGGGGAAAATGTAAACCCTCCGTGATTCTAGGGGATTGACACAAGCGTGTCAACCTCGACAGCACCCGATGCACATGATCTGCCAGTCCGATAACATGTTGGTAGGATAGGCAGTTTTGCAACCACAAATTGGCAGAAGCAAAAGTGCCGGCTCTGCGGTGAGGCTTAAAAAATAACCCCTGTTTTCAGGTACAGAGCAGAAGGGGGGCTCGACAAGCGATGTCCCGCAGAATAGAGTTCCCGGTCAAAACTGCCGCCGAATTCAAAATAGCCGCCTATCCGACTCGGGGTCGCAAATTCAATGCCCGCTCCAAGACGAATGTCATTGTAGTCGGTTAAACCGCCCATCGGCTTGATGTCCCAACTGCCTCCGGCGTAATCCATGTGAATATATCCCCACCAATCGGCTTGCGTTCCCATCCAGAGGCGGCGGGAGACCTTCGGATTCGGAAAGACCAATCTCAACACCCAATTTTCATCGGGTGTCCAAACGATTCCTACGGTCGGAAGCATTTTAACTCGGGCGCGTCCGTAGTAAATCACCCCCGCATGAAATTGCATTTGTTGGGAAAGAGTGCCGACTCCTTCAATGCGTCCCTGATACCTCCATGCATCGGACGTAACTTTTTCAAAAACGGAAAAGACCCCCACCCGCCCCCAGGCGATCAAACTGAAAACGTCGTTAAATTTCGGCTGAACCCCCAAATCGAGAAATGCTCCGAAGCCGTTGGGCGACATTTCCGGTTCGGTGGGTCCATTCCACCAAACAAGGCTGCCGGCTGGGGCAACGTAGAAAAAGCCGGTGTGTCCATTATTGGGAATAAACCGGCAGGGAAACGCTAACTGCATCCGCAGATCAATCTCATCCATTCCGAATGCCCTTTCCTTGTTTCCCGTTCTCGGCAGATGCGTATATTCAAAGGAGGTGGCATCCCGGAACCGCCGCATTGCCTCGTAGGTTTCGGGAACGAACCGGTCGAAGTTACCGGAGTAAACATTGGAGTATGTGTTCTGTCCCAGTTCGCTTGTTCCTGAACCGACGGGAACGACCGAACTGAACCACGACGGTTGCGAAGTAGAAACGCTATATGGGTCGAAAGGGGGCAACATTGCCGCCGACGACGCAGGAGGCGAAAGTGCCGATGGTGTGGTGGGGGACAGCGCAATAGGGGCGGGAGAGTTTTGGGCAACGTTGATCGGCAGGTAGTACGCAGAATTTGCCGAAAGAATCGATGAACTTTCAGCAGGAGCGAGCGAACCGTAGGAAATGACGGCGGGAGTCTGCGCAACAACAGCGGTAGAGAGTAAACCTCCGAGCATCCAGGCAAAACCAATCGTGAAAAAACGAGCCGTCATTGCTTCCTGCCGATGTGCCCACCCCGACGCGGCACCCAGCATGGGGAAGGTTAGCGATTTTTGAGGAAAAGGGCAAGAGGAACTTTTCGCCCTGTCGGACTGCATTTTTGACTTGACTTTTGCACAAAATAAGGTATGTTTTACACTGTGCCGGTGTCGTGTCGGCAATAGGAAGGAGTGGGACGATTATGAATTCCGTTGTCGAAAAACTGGCGGCAATCGAAAAAGAAGTGGCGGCTATTCAGCCGAAAATGGCACCGCTCACGGAGCGCATTGCCGATCTTGATCAAAAAGTGGCAGGCTTTGCGCAGCAACTGACTGGCATTGCCGAAGAGTCCGCCGCTGTCAAACAGGACATTGAACTTACCCGGCAGAGTCTGACCCGGATTCAAACGCTCATCGGCGAATCCAAAACCGAAAGCGAACAACTCGCGGCAGGTCAAGAGGAAAATCTGCAACGGTGCGAAACGATGCAGGCAGTTTTCGGGGCAGCATTTCAAGCCGTTTCCCAATTTTTCGAGACCGCTCAACGCATGGGACTTGCGGATCAGGCGAAGGCGGTGTTTCTTAATCCGTCCGCCTCGCCGCCGGAAGAGACGGCAGACGGCAGACGGCAGACAGCAGAAGAAGTGGTGGAAAGTGAACCGGCAGAACTGGAAATTCCAGAACCGCCTGTAATGGAACCGCCGCCGGTTACGGATATTCCGGTTGCTGAACCACCAATAACGGAATCGACGGAGATAGAGTCCCCGGAAGCAGAATCGGTTTTATCCGAGTCCGATTTTGATTCGGCAATGCCTGATGCTGGCAAGGCAGGACCTGATTCGTGGTCGGTTCCCGGGCTTCCCGATGTCGCCACGTTACCGGAAATTCCCAATGCGGACTTGAATTCTACCGATGCGGATGCAGAAGCGGACACGGAACCATCCGACGAGATGGCATCGCAGTTGGAAGTTCAACCGCTGAATTTGTCAGTTCCTGCCTTGCAGGAGCAGAGTGAGCCGGCACCACCGGAAATGGATGATCAAGATATTGAAGACATGTTGGCGACCATGGGAGCACCATTAACTGCGTCGGCAGGGAATTAGAAAGCGAGTTGTAATTGCAAACGGAGGAGCCGATGCTACAAATCAAAAATCGAACACTGCCTGCCTGGATTGGATCGATTCTGTTCCATATCGTCTTGGTCGTTTTCATTCTGCTCTGGTTTTCGTCCGACCACGACAGAGGAATGCCAGGCGAGCGCAACGCCGTGGGCAGTATCGTGCTTCAATCAAGTGGCGGCTCTCGGCAACAGGCAGAATCCTTGACCGATTCACAAAATGCCGAATCGGAGAATGCTACGGCGGAATGGGCGAATTTGTCTAACGCCAACTTGAATCTCTTGCCGCCGACTCCCGTTATTGCTCCGGGACAACAACACACAACGGGCGTTGGTACAGATTCGGTAAGCGAAATAGCGGCATCGTTTCAGCAAGGGACACAGGGAAACGCGGGAGTAGGAACGGGAGAAGCGAGCGTCCAAATTTTTGGGACTCATGGCAAAGGCACAAAATTCATGTACATTTTTGATCGCTCCGGCAGTATGGAAGGCATGCCGGTTCGTGCGGCAAAAGCGGAATTGATCCGAAGTTTAGACTCGCTCGGCGATTTGCATCAATTTAACATCGTGTTTTATAGTACTGATTACCAGTTGTGGCAGCCGGGACGCAGGTTGCCCTTTGCAACACCAACGAATAAACAAAATGCGGTCAGATTTGTTGAAAGCATGACGGCGGCAGGCAATACCAATCATTATCCGCCGCTGGAGGCGGCGATTGCTCACCGTCCTGATGTGATATTCTTCTTGACGGATGGAGAAAGGAAAGACGATTTAAGTCCTCTTCAACTCAGTACCATTGAGCGAATGAATAGCCGGACGGGTCGGGGAACACAGATCAACGTCATCCAATTCGGAAGCGGCGGTTTAACCGATTCTCCATCGAAGTCGCTCCAACAACTGGCGGACCAAAATAATGGGGAATATAGGTATGTCAATGTTCTCACGGAGTTACGGTAGTCCTACGACAACCCGGTTCCGGGATAGAACAAAACTTTACGAAGAATGACGGAGTTTGGGGAACGTCGAACTTTGCAGATCGAATACATTCTCTATTGCACGCAATGAAAAATAATGCTATCATGCACCGGTGGTTCTGTCCCGGTTCTGTATCTGCGATGAAATTCGCCCTTCGTTCTTGCATGTTCCTGTGTATCGCAACGACACTGTGCTTGGAAAGCGGATGCGGCACCCAACACCTGAAAGACAGGATCAATAGTGCTCCGAGACGGGAAGATAAACGAACTCCCGCAGAGCGGGAACTCCAGGAACGTAAGTTGGACCAAATTGTGCAAGGAATCCAGCGAGCGGCTGATCCCCAAGGACGCAATGCCGGAAGACCGGGAATGGGGTACTATATCCTATTCCTTATCGTAGGCGCAGTGGTGATTGGCGGTCTGGTCTATTGGAACCTCTGGAGATTAAAACAACTGGAGTGGAAACAGATTGATCCAATGGCTCTCGCTCAGGAATTGTTCCTCGTTCACCAACTTACCGAGCCGGAAAAACGTGTGATGCGGGATGTTTCCGAAAAAAATGCTCTGCCGACTCCCTTGCAACTTTTTGTCGAACCAAAGTTTCTCTTGGAAGCATTGGAGAACGACTCGTTGGCTTTATATCGCAACACGATACGCCGGCTTTTGTCCAGACTGTTCGACATCATCATTGAAGGAGGAGAACCCCCCGCCGTTTTATCGGGAGTCAGCCTTTCGGGAATCAACTCCGAAACATTGATGGCTTCAGGGGAAAACTCTGGAGTGTCACGCGTGCTACCCTCACCCTAATACGACAACGCAATGAATTGGCATTGCATTGTAACGCGAAAAAGTTGTAACATGTTTCCATATTTGAATTTGCCTTCACGAATGCCACTGACGCGGACGATGGGGTGACAGCGATGATCAAACGGACTCTTGTAGAGAGTGTTGATTTCGATAGAATGACACTATGACACAATTCTGGCGGGATAAAACCGTTTTGGTTACTGGCGGTTCGAGTGGCTTGGGACGCATCATTGCCGAAACTTTTCATCGAGCGGGAGCCAAATTGGCTCTTGTTGCTCTGGAAGAATCGGACGTGAACCAAGCCGCTGCAGAAATCGGCGGGGAGACATTGCCGATTCATGCCGACATTACCAAGCAAGCCGACGTTGACCGCATTTTCGAGACGGTCAAAAATCATTTTTCAAGGCTTGATGTGTTGGTGAATAATGCGGGACGTTCCATGCGGGGAAAAGTCTTGGAGACCACGCCGGAACAGTTTCAAGCACTGTTCGATCTCAATGTTTTGGGAACCATCCGCTGCACCCGCACTGCCGCTTCGATGCTGTTGGAACGAAAGGGACATATCGTCAACATCGGCTCGCTTGCCGCTAAAAGTGCGGCGCGATATGTGGGAGCGTATCCCGTTTCAAAATTTGCGGTTGCCGCCTATTCTCAGCAACTCCGGCTGGAACTGGGTCCCCAAGGGCTCCATGTGCTGTTGGTGTGTCCCGGTCCTATCCGCCGGGAGAACGAGCGGCTCTATCCTCTCGAAGGACTCGAAGATATTCCCGAATCGGCACGCAAGCCCGGGGCAGGAGCGAAGGTCGGACGCATTGATCCGAATCATCTTGCCCAAAAGATTTTGACCTATTGTGAGCAGCGCAAACCTGAACTCATCATACCGGGCAAAGCGCGAATTTTGTTTGCTCTCTCGCAACTGTTCCCCACGCTTGGCGATTGGATCGTAAGAAAGTCAACGTGATTGGTACTTCATATCGCAAAATCTGTATTCTGTAACCCTTCATAATAGTTTCCGCGTGTTGCTGCCGGGACGTTCCCGAGTGAGAGAGAAAAACGTTGAAATGTCCCTCAAATACAATTAGTTTTCCCATTGATCGTACAGTTCAAAAAAGGCGTTCCGAAAATTGCCGCCGGAGCGGTCATACACCGTTTGAAGCATCGATTCTTCCAGCAAATCCGGCACCATTTGTCGAACGAGTTGGACAAAAACCGAAAAGTGCGGCTTCGTCCGATACAGAATCGGTACGAACCATAGAGGACGATGAACCGTGAAAATCAAACGTTTTGATCGGGAAAGCAAACGAAACGCATCCCAACCTCGTAACCATTCAGTCCCATCGGCGAAAAAAATCTGATCTTCTTCGAACGTAACATCACCGGGAATGCGCCGATGTTGGTCGTTGAAAGAGAGATGCCGAACATTTTCACCGTTCTCTTCATATCGTTTCAAGAGTCCCAACAGGAGCGTTGATTTGCCGGAGCCGTGCTGACCAACGATCTGGCAAATCGGATGCCGCTGCGCTTGTTGCAGCAACGTGTCCATCGTTTCGCCGGACTCCGTAAATTGAAACGGAATTACACCGGGAGACCAAAACTTTGTCGAAAATGGATTGAACATTCTTTGTCGTAGCAAAGCCTCTACCGAAGCAAAAAATTAGAGTTACGACGAGGTGTCGGCTCGTGTAACCCGCATGACTTCTTCGACGGAAGTTTCTCCTGCCAATACTTTGCGCCAGCCGTCCATCCGAAGCGTCAGCATGCCTTCTTGAATAGCAGCACGTTTGATTTCCCGCGCAGACGCATTACGTTCCACTAATTCCCGAATAGGATCGGACGACGCAAGAAGTTCATACACGCCGCTCCTGCCTCGATAACCAATGTTTCGGCAATGCGGACATCCGACGGATCGGTATATTTTGCCGTCCGATGATCCGGCTCCTTTTAGGACGCTGCGAATTGCCGAATGTTGATCTCCCTTTAACATTTCCAAAGGAAAGTCTTCGGGTAATTCGTCAGGATGCGGTTCGTAGGCTGATTTGCAGTGCTGGCACAAATTCCGCACAAGCCGTTGTGCCACAACGGCATCAACGCAACTCGACACCAAAAACGGCTCGACTCCTTGCGAAAGGAGCCGGGTAAAGGCTCCTGACGCATCATTCGTGTGAAGTGTACTAAATACCAAGTGTCCGGTCATTGCCGCCTGCAAGGCAACTTCTATCGTTTCGAGGTCCCGCATTTCTCCGACCAGCACCACGTCGGGATCGTGCCGCAAAATTCGGCGAAGGAGCGAAGCAAACGTCAAGCCGATTTTCTCGTTAATCTGGAGTTGGCTGATCCCTTCCAGCCGGTATTCGACGGGGTCTTCCGCCGTAACGATTTTCATGCTCGGCTTGTTGATCGTCGTGAGAGCACTGTATAGAGTCGTCGTTTTTCCGCTTCCCGTAGGACCGGTAATCAACACAAGACCATGAGGTAAACGGATCAGGTTTGAAAAAGTTTCGTAATTGGACGGAGACATGCCCAGCCCACGCAGGGAAAATTTCATCGAGGACTTGTCGAGAATCCGCATAACGATTCCATCGCCGTGTAACGATGGAATACATGAAACCCGGATGTCAACGTCTCGTCCGCCGACTTTGAGGGCAATACGACCATCCTGCGGCAATCGGCGTTCGGCAATGTCAAGATTCGCCATCACTTTCAAGCGGCTGATGACCATGACAGCATTTTCTCGTATCTCCGGGGAGAGTTGTTGCGGAACCAAAACGCCGTCGGTACGGTAACGGATCGAAATTTCTTGTTCACTGGTTTCGATATGAATATCGCTTGTCCGCGATTGAATCGCTTCAATAATGATATTGTTGACAAGCCGAACAACGGTTGATTCGTGTGATTCTTGTGCCATGTTTTAGGAGTCAGGAGACGGGGAGTTAGGGAGTTAGGGGTTAGAACTAACAACGTGTAAAAAACCGTTTGTCTATTCCACTCCTTTCTCCTTTCTCCTTTCTCCTACCGGTGCAAATTTTTAAGTTGTTCCCGCATTGCTGCGATTAAACGTTTATCTGTGAGGGCTTGCGAAGGAGCGGTATCCGAAAGGTTGTACCGGCAGAGTACCAGTTTTGCTTTCAGGTTGTTTTGCCCTTCTACCGAGCCTTCCGCCTTCAAGGTAACAAGGTTTTCTTCCTCTTGAACAATTTCTGCGACGATGACCAATGTTTGTCCCGGTTGCACAAATCGGGCATATTTTACATTTCGGGCTTCTTTCAGGACTACGATACTGTGCGCAAAATCTTCACTGGCTCGAATCAACCAAGCCGATGCCTGCGTGAGTGCCTCTAACATCATCACGCCGGGCATGACCGGAAAGTTCGGAAAATGATCCTGCAAATACTCTTCTGCCAATGAAAGAGATTTTGTAGCAACGATTCGTTTCCCCGGTTCCAGTGTTTCAATTTTGTCGATAAGAGAAAAATACATTACATGTGGACAGAAGGCACCCGAAAGTACCACAAGTGTACAACAAAAATGACATCTTTTCAACCATCGGTACATCCACCCATCCCGGTTTCCCGCCTTTTCACCTTGCTTGCAAAACCGCCGGTTATGGGTACAATAGGCATCCAGGCGCGTGACTTTCCATGTTCGCCCCCCTATTTCACTTATATCCAATGGTTGACACGACAAAAAATCTGACCATCAACGGCGTACAAGTTACCTTCGGAGACGAACGTAACCTTTTGGAACTTTGCAGAAAAGAAGGAATCGAGATTCCAACATTCTGTTACTACTCCGAGTTGAGTATCTACGGTGCCTGTCGGCTTTGTCTTGTTGAAGTCAAAGGACTCGGCATCGTCGCCGCCTGCTCCACCGCTCCCCAAGCCGGGATGGAAATCAAAACCCATACCGAGGAACTCCGTCAAATGCGCCGGGTTGCCCTCGAATTGATGCTTGCCAATCACGATCAAGATTGCAATACCTGTCCCAAAAACACGAATTGCAAATTGCAGACTCTTGCCAAACAATTAGGAGTTCACGAAGTTCGATTCAAACGAACCCTCACGCCGCGACCGATAGATCGATCCAGCCTTTCGCTCGTCCGTGATCCGAATAAATGTATTCTCTGCGGCGATTGCGTCCGCGCCTGTAACGAAATTCAGGGGGTGGGTGCCATCGGTTTTGCGGGCCGCGGTGCAAAATCAACGGTCGTGCCGCCATTCGAGAAAAACCTTGCCGATGTGGAGTGCGTGAATTGCGGTCTCTGTGCGACGGTTTGTCCCGTGGGAGCACTCACCGTCCGCGATGACGTGAACGAAGTTTGGAAAGTCGTGAACGATCCGACGAAAACGGTCGTCGTTCAAATTGCTCCTGCTGTCCGCGTTGCCATCAGTGAAGCCTTCGGCGGACAACCCGGCTCCATCGAAGTCGGACGCATTGTTACTGCTCTTAAATCCATCGGCTTCGACAAAGTTTACGACACCAGTTTTGCCGCCGACCAGACCATTTTCGAAGAAGCGACGGAATTCATCAAACGGAAAACCAAAGACGGTCAGGTGCTCCCGATGTTCACTTCGTGTTGTCCGGCATGGGTCAAATACGCCGAGCAGTTCCTTCCTGACATGCTCCCGAATCTTTCGACGGCACGCTCGCCGATGTCGATGTTTGGACCGACCGCCAAACTCGTGTTGCCCAAAATACTCGACGTGAACAAAAAGGACTTGATTGTTGTCGCCATCATGCCTTGTTCTGCCAAGAAATTTGAGGCAAAACTGCAAAAGTTTGACGAAGACGGTATTCCGCCGACCGATTATGTTCTCACGACGCAAGAGTTGGTACGGATGATCGAAGAAGCCGGGCTTCGCTTCAACGATTTGCAGCCGCAGTCACTGGACGAACCGTTCGGTTTCAAGACGGGTGGCGGTGTGATTTTCGGCACAACCGGCGGCGTGATGGAGGCGGCACTCCGGTATGCCGTCGAAAAAATTCAAGGGGAAAAACTCGAAGCGTTCGAGTTCCTTGAAGTTCGTGGCAACAAGCCGGGAGATAAGTCAATCCGCGAGGCGGAGTTTAACGTCAAGGGAACGACCGTGCGGGTTTGTGTGGTCTATGGTTTGGCGAATGCCCGAAAGGTTGTAGATTGGGTTCGGAAGGGAGAAAAACAGTACGACTTTATCGAAGTGATGGCGTGTCCGATGGGTTGCGTCGGCGGGGCGGGACAACCGGTCACAAATGATTGGAATGTTCGCCGGAATCGTGCCGAAGGACTGTACAAGGCGGACAAAATGCTGCAACTTCATAAACCGCAGGACAATCATGTGTTGCAAAAGTGCTACGACGACCATTTTGAAGGAGGTGTGGGTGGTACGACGGCTCACCATTTGCTTCACACGACGTACCACAGCCGCCGCCGAATTGACGGCATGCGGATTGCTGTTGTGGACGATGCCGGTTCGACTCCCGAAGTCAGGGTGGCGGTCTGTGTCGGAACAAGTTGTTATGTCCGTGGCAGTCAGGCGGTGCTCAAAAAAATTGCCGATCATATTCAGGACAGGGCGTTGGGACATCTCGTAAAACTCGAAGCGACGTTTTGTGCGGAAAACTGTGAGCGGGGTCCGATGGTGATGGTCGGCGATAAGATGATGGAGAAAGCGACTGCCACCCAAGCGATTACGGAAATCATGACGCAATTAGAGGTGGCAAAGGCGCATGCATGGGGTTTGTTGCCTTCGCAGGGGTGACATTCGGTTTTCATTTGAGTGCACGTTTGATTTGCCGCACTGCTTGGCGCAGTCGATCCTCTTTTTCGACCAGTGCCAATCGCATGTATCCCTCTCCCGCCTCACCGAAAGCGGAACCGGGACTCACCACGACATCGGCTTCCCGAAGCAACTTCATCGCAAAGTCAAACGTACTCATTTTTTTCTGCCATTCCGTTGGAATTTGTTGCCAAGCAAACATCGATGCCTTCGGTTTTACAACGTTCCATCCAAGCCGCTCCAGACCGCTACAAAGAACATCTCGGCGTTTTTGATATACTTTCGCCTGCGCTTCCACTGCCTTGTCCGCATGCCGGATGGCTGCGATTGCCGAAATCTGTAAGGCGGTAAAGACTCCGTAATCGTAATACGTTTTCACCGTTGCCAATGCCCTGACGATTTCGGTATTTCCCGTACAGAAACCGATGCGCCATCCCGCCATATTGTATCCTTTGCTCATCGTTGTTGTTTCGACACCGACATCTATCGCGCCCGGTGCCGACAAGAAACTCGGTGCATGATAGCCATCGAAACAAAGATCGCCATAAGCCATATCGCTGATAACCATGAAACCGTATCGCTTTGCAAGTTTGACGAGGTCAACGTAAAATCCTGGCTCGACCACGGTGGTCGTGGGATTGTGCGGATAATTAACGATCACCACTTTCGGTTTCGGACATATATGTTGGCATGTCGAAGCAATGTTTGAGAGGAGTTTTTCTGGCTTGGTTACGTCCAGCAGGAGCGAATTGGCGGATGCCAGCATCACGGCATGAAGGTGTGCCGGAAAATAGGGAGAAGGCACGATAGCAGTGTCGCCTGCACCCAGCAGTGCCAAGCAGAGGTGCGAAAGACCTTCCTTTGAACCGAGACAAACAATCGTTTGCGTTTCAGGATCGAGCCGGACACCGTAGTATTTCAAGTATCGGGCGGCAACTTCCTTCCGCAACTGTGGAATCCCTCGTGCGTGGCTGTACGCATGCAGTTTGGGGTTTTTTACGACTTCGATCAGTTTGTCGGTAATGAGGGAGTGCGGCGGGTCACTGGGACTCCCCATCCCGAGGTCGATGACATCGGCACCGGTGCGGCGTTTTTCGTATTTGAGTTTGTTCAATTCCGCGAAGAGGTACGGCGGCAAACGCTTCACTCGTTCCGAAACGTTGATCGCAAAGGGCGTAGTATTTTCCTGCGGCTGATCGTTTGCCGATTCTTGATATTGAAATTCGTCCGTGGGTGTCGAAGGTTTATCCATGCGGAATAATTTACCGTCCCATTGGTGTGATGTCAATCTTGCGGCTTGCAGTAGATGTGCAAGTTCGTTTTTTTCGTCACTCCCACGCAGCAATTGTGTTTTCGTCAACGGGGGGCTTTAGTTTTCGGTAATTTTTTTGACCATTTTGTTTTGCCATTTTTCGTTGTTTTTTACGAGAGCGTGGGCGATGATGAGCATTTTATGCATGTTGAAGTATTCACCGAAGTTGCGAGATCAATCTTGGACGAAGTATTACATCAAGGAGAGCGATACGGGACCGGTGATTTGGGAGATCAAGGAGTGTCCGATTTTTATTCGTTCAGAGCGTCTGGGTGTTCCGATGGAGAAACCATTTCGTTTGATTGTTGCTCGCAAATGGAAATAATCATTGCGCTGTCGTACTAACTGCGGACACAAAAAAGTTCCACCAGTCTTTTGCCCTCTTGTGTTGGACAAAAGACATGTGAAACTGCCGGTAAATAACAAACGATACTGTTCTATTTTCTCATACGTCGTACCAACCCCAGTCCGGCAAGCCCTAGTCCCATAATTACCATTGTCGCGGGTTCCGGCGTTACCGGTGAAGCCATTTCCGGCTCTTCGGTATTATCCGGCACATTGACAGTGGATGGATATCCTCCCCTGCTGGAACCATATGACGGCGGCGTAGAAAGCGAACTGATTGGAGCAAGCGTCTGTTGCGGCGAGTTATCATAGTTTCCCGCCAACTGTTCAGGATTCAGCGGCACAGGAGGTTCTTCCATTAAAAAGTTTGACGCGGTTCCCCCGGGAGTCATTGCACAAGTTGTCTGTGCTTCGTCACAAATATTATTCGCTGAATCAAACGACAAGTCCGGCATACTAATGGAACTATCACCGGTATCTATGGAAAATGTCATCGGCGTTTTGGCTGATTCATTTCTCATATCCGCCATTGCAACATTCAATCCAAGCAAGGCAAACATCCCTAAAAACATCGGTATTGTTTTGGTCGCATCCATGCAGTGAAGGTAAAGTCGAGAGCATTTCATGATAGCACCTATTATTTTTTTGAAGTTGAGATGCGAAGTACATCTCTCTAACACCTTCTATGTAGCAGAAATCGTGCCAAACTTGATAAAAAATTTCAAAAACGGCAAAATTCAATAATACTGGCGAATTTATGCAAGAAACCGGTCATTTCTACGGGTGATTGCACAGAATATAGGTAACCGGAATAGATTGAAAAATGAGAATGTCGATATTTGTATCGAAAAACTGCATCGTTTCGATGCACGTGTGTTATTTTGCAACTGCCACATGTGACTTTCGGGGACAAAGTGGAATCAAAATGACTGCCACCGATTTCGTTGGAAAACTACGCATCAGGAATTATTCTGAACGTTTGATCGGATGGATTCATCCCCGTGAAAGTGGTGCGGTACACTATAAACCCGTTCCCGCTGTCCCCTCTCCCTTGGGAGCAGGTTAGGATCAGCGCTGTGTACCAGAGCAATTTTGATCTCGTTCTACGGTCGGATTGCTTCGACTTTTTTCTCGGCATCTTTGAGAAAATCGGCGAGTTGCTCGAGTCCCTGCGTGAATTTTCTGGTCAAAAAGACATCAACCGCCTCCTTCGCCATCCAGTCTCCCCAGATGATGGAACCGAGACAGAGGACGTTGGCATTGTTGATTGTCCGGCACATTCCGGCGGCATACACAGACTCAACAACTGCCGCAACGACTCCCTTGTATCGGTTAGCGATGACCGACATGCCCATCCCGGTTCCACAGAGCAGGATTCCCCGTTCGGCTTTGCCGTCCTGCAACATTTTGCAGGCAATCGGCGCACTGTCGTAATACGAAATGTCCTTGTCCTGTGTCGCTCCGACATCGACAACATCGTGTCCTTTTTCTTTAATGTGAACAACCAGCGAATCTTTGAGTACGAGAGCAAACGGATCAGCGGCGATGACAATTTTCATGGCATGTGTGGGGGTTAGGGTTGTGGATGAATTTTCGGCGGCAAGAGCACAAGTTGCCTTGCCGAACACCAGTGGCAGTGCCGAACCGGCAACTGCGGATTGAAGAAACAAACGTCTATCCATAGTGAAAAGGGGACGAACCCATGAGTCTGTTGCACAATGCTACCGCGAATCGTAGCAAACGTCAATAGAGCCTTTTTCGGACACAAAACAGTTTTTATTGCTACAACCGCAACGGTAGAGTCAAAAAAACTCCGTTTTTTTGTATTTGTTCCCGAATTTTATTATTCTTTTGGGTATAATCATTCGCGGGGTTTTATCCCCGATTCCCCACCCGGCTATGTTTGGCATTATTTCTGTCATTCGGTTTTCGCGTTCCGCCGCCGTGCTTGCTGTTTTTGGGCTTGCATTGTCCGGTTGCCGATGCCTGTCGCCGCAGTATTCGACTCCATCCCCAACGCCCGTCGCACCTGATGTGCATGTACCGAAGATGGAAGTGCCGGATCCTTATTCGGCGTTTCGTCCCATAATGCCGGGACAAATCGTACATCCCCTACCGGCACCGCTCCCCTCGGTACAGGAACCGCTAAAGATTGAACCGCAAATAATCGAATCCAGGACGGAAACTGTTGATCTATCGAAAATAGACGAGTTGAACAGAAGAATTTCGGAACTAGAAGCACAGTTGGTAGAGGCGTGGAAAGCACCATTGCCACCGCCAGTTGCCGCAGAGAGTCTGCCGCCGCAGGCACAGCAGGTTGAAACGACGACGATGAAGAGTTTGCCGATTATCAATAGGGAGGGAGTTCATGTCTCTTCGGACGAGTCGCACAATATCCGAATCGAAGTGATGGACAAGACTCTTTTTATGCCGAACTCCTGGCAATTATCGGCGGAAGGAGAAGAGACGCTCCGAGTGATTGCCGCTGAGATTCGAGCCTCCGATTTCAAGGCGATGTTAGACATTGAGGGACACACCGACAGTTTGATGAGTGATCCGAACAATCCGATGCAAAAGCATGACATTTCTTCGGCAAAGGCAACGGCAGTGTTGAATTTTTTCATGAACGCTCTTCGCTGGGATGTTGCCCGAATCGGAACGAGCAGTTTGGGTCGAAGTCGTCCCGTTGCGGACAATGGAACTCCAGAAGGTCGGTCACGGAATAACCGAGTGGAAATTGTTGTTCGGAATAAAAACGAGTAAATTGTACTGTACTCCGTCAATGAATTACCTTTTTCGTCCTGCAAGAACGATTCGTATATTTTAACCCCCATCGCACTGATGCCCCTTAAAAGCAAGGAATAGCATCCAGCCCTTGCCGCTTAACGATGTCCGACGCTGTCTTTGAAATTGATGACTTATCGGCAACGGACCGCTTGGGTCGTCTGCTTGCCGAAAACTTGCCGGATGGGAGCGTTGTTGCTCTTATCGGCACGCTCGGTGCCGGGAAAACAAGGTTGGTACAAGCCCTCGCAACATATTCGGGCAACAAAAAGGAAACGGTGTCTAGTCCGACGTTCGTGTTGCTTCATGAATATACCGATGGGGATCGTCCGATATACCATTTCGATGCGTACCGGCTGGAAAGTGTGGAAGAGTTCCGGCGTTTGAGTCCTGACGACTATTTTGAGGGATCGGGCATCACCCTTGTTGAGTGGGCAGATAAGTTTCCGCAGATTTTACCTGCTCATCACTTGGAAATTAGAATCGAACTGCTTGGCGAAACCCAACGTTGTGTTCATCTAATAGGATATGGCACCGAATACGAGGCGGTGGCTTCCAAAATTGTGCAAGTATTTCTGAGCGAGTGAACCTTCTGTATCCGGCGAACACCAAGGCTTTCGCCGGGAAATTTCATCCCCGAGCGTAGGCTGCCGCCGGGTGGCAACATGCGGTATGTTACCCAGGGCGGTCCTGCCTATCGACATGGCACTTGCCCTGGGCTAATATGCGTCGCCCTTACAGGGAAAAATTGTGTAGATAGTCGCCTCCGAAAAAGTCTTATGGTTCTCTGAATCCCGGATTGCGGCTTTCAAAAAGCGTGTTACAATTTGCAAAGCATTTTTCAAAAAATCGGCGTTTTTCCTAAAACACCTTACAAATTCGACTCACGATGAAACCTAAGGACTTGTAAATAAAATGGCAAAATGCTGTGAATGGTTACTTTTTATCCAAGGGGGGCGTAGGACTGTTTTCAAGGCAATACCAAGTTGGTTTTTTAAGTGGTTCATATTCGTCGGGGGTGAGCGGAGTCGGAACAAAGCCGATGAAAACGAACAGCAACGTTACCCAGCCGAGACAGTGACGAAACGGTTTCAGCGGCACGGCATCATTGGCTGTAGGCGGATGCGAAATTCCCATGAGGGCAATCAACATTAAAATCAGCGACCAGTGCCAAAGTTGAAACCAAGCGACAGCAATGATTGCCGCCACAAAAATGCAACGAACAAAGGGAACCGATTTACTTCCCAGCAGTGCATAAAAAACGTGTCCGCCATCCAGTTGACTAAAAGGCATTAAATTGAGCGTGGTGAGTAGCAATCCCGCCCAGGCGGCAAAGGCGACGGGATGCTTATAAAGCATCATATCGGGCGGTATATGTCCAAATGTCCAATAGGTCACCCATTGAATCAATAGTGGATCGCCGAATACAATTTCTCCAAATTGGTGTGGACCGAGATAAGACCATTGGATACCGTAGTAGAGGAATACGAGAGAGGGGATCAGTCCTGCCAGCGGACCGGAAATGCCGATGTCGAACAATGCTTGGGAGTGGGGTACTTCATCGTCCATGGCGATGACTGCCCCAAATGTACCGAACGGACCGAAGGGCATCGGCAGAAAAAAAGGAAGACTGGTCCGCAACCGGTAGCGGCGTGATTGAAGGTAGTGTCCCAGTTCGTGGCATGTCAGGATAAACATCAGTGCCGTCGAAAACAGAAGAGCATCCCAGAGCCGTTGCCCGAAAATGAGCCAGTATTGTGAGGCGGACTCTGTACCGGCAACACTCAAACAAAGAGACAGTATAAGATTATAGAGGACGTTGTTTTCGATGCTGTCATCGACGAGAAAGCGGCAAAACGTCGTTGTCAGCCACGTCGCAAGATAGAGCAGGAGAGGAAGTTTCCAATTGAACCGAGGTGGATGCGTCATGTTTGTTGAGCGTTGACTACTATTTTACGCTGTCCTCCGTTTTTGGCAATCCTATTCAGTCCGACAGACAGTTTTTTTGCACTGTTTTCAGCGTGCTTTTTGGAAAATGGGCAACCCAAGCCCACAAAAAAGGATCGTTCTGACGAGTTCGGGATACCCTACAAATCGCCTATTTTGCCCAAACGTTTATCACGACTGCCCAGCTTGCCAGTGTATTCATGCCCGGAAAAAACTTCTGTCGGAGTGCCCACATACCACCCCCGAGTTGTTTTTTTTCTAGAATATGCTACAATCGTGGCGGTTGGACTTCGGTCGTTGTGCGTATCGAAGTACACACTTTTTATTTTTCAAATCACCCTGCCATGAGCAATGAATCCGCACGTGAAGAGTTACGAAAGATACTGATTACCGGACAATTGCCGGCAATGCCGCACAGTGCTCTTTCCGTCCTAAAATTGGACAACGACCTCACAAAAGTTAACATTGATGACCTCGCTCGCCCTATTGAAGCAGACCCTGGGCTGGCAGCGCAAGTGTTGAAATTTCTGAACTCCTCCGCATTTGGCTTTCAAAGCACCATTTCCAATATTCGGCAGGGTGTTGCCCTCGTCGGTATTCGTATTGTCAAAAATTTTGTTCTTTGGAAGGCGGTGTTTAGCCTGATTCCAAAGAGCAGGACCGGATCGTTCGATGTCGGGATGCTCTGGCAAGATTCGCTCCGCCGGGCAATGTTTTCCCGATTCTTGCTCCTCGAAGCAAAAAGAGGAGATGCCGAAATGGCTTTTGCCGGGGCTTTATTGCAGGATATGGCGATTCCCCTCCTCCTGAAAGTGAAAGGTGCCGATTATAGCCCCATGTTGGATTCCTTGATGAAGAATACGACGGCAAGGCTCTCTGAGTTAGAAGAAGAATTCTTCGGTTGGAATCACGCGGATGCTAGTTTTGTACTGGGGCAGTATTGGAAATTGCCGGAAATGTTGGTGGATTTGACATCCAATCACCTGAAAATCAAGGAAACGTTGGCGGATTTCAGTCAACATCCAGAACGAGCCGTTGTTGCCCTTTCTTCGTTGCTCCCATCAGTAGCACACGCCGAATGGGATGATCGGAAACTTTTTACATCTTCCTTTGAAGCATGTTTTCCCGGTAAATCCCGACTTTTTGCATCGTTGTTTGACAGAGTCGATAGGGAATTTGACCAATACGCCGCTCTACTCCAAATTGCCCCGCCCAAACAGTCGCTATTTACATATATTGACGGCTAATCCCTTTCCAGCACAATGTCGATTCACGTCATTTGTCCCGGTTGCCTGAAACGGTTCCAAGTTGCCGCTCGGTTTGCAGGAATGCAGGGACCATGCCCGAATTGCGCCGCTGTTATTTCCATCCCCACGGAGGCAGTCGAAATACATGGCGACGATGATGATAAACCGAAAAAGACGGATCAGCAACGCTCTTTGTCCCGTCCCATACAGCGGCACTACATAGAGTTCGATCCGATTCTGGCTGGTCAATATGCCTTGGGAATTCTTGGCGTTTTACTGTTTACATTCCTATTCGGTTGTATTCCGATGTATGCTATTGTTCGTTCGTTCCTCGCAACCCTGGGACTCTGTCTTGTCGCTTTCCCATTAGTGTTGTTCGGTTACCAATTCATTCGGGATCGCGACCATGTTTTTTCCTTTACGGGCGGGGAATTGTATTACCGGACAGGTTTTGCGGCAGCGGGATACGTGATTCTTTGGTTTGGTTTTGAGTATTTTTTGGCTGTGACCCAAGCCGGTGGTTTTATCAGTTGGGCATATTTTTTAGCATTTGCGGTATTGGCAACGCTTCTTGCCCATCTGCTTCTCGTAATGAAAACGCAAGACGCATTTCTGCATTACTGTTTTTTTGGTTTGTCCATTGGGCTTCTACGGTTTCTCATAGGGTTGGGTTGGTTTTGGGAATCGAGCGGATTGATTCGATATAGCAATGCTCCCATGCCGCCGCTTCTTCCGGGAATGTAGTACCGTATTCATGCCCATGAACACATCTCTGTTTTTTGCGGACAAAACGGTTATAATATTCCGCAAGTGATAAATTTTGATCGTAAACCAATGAAATATGCCGTTGTCATGGCTGCGGGAAAAGGAACCCGCATGAAATCGGAATTGCCAAAAGTTCTGTATCCCGTCTTGGACCGTCCGATGATTGAGTACGTCCTCGATGCTCTGGAACAGGCAGGTGTGGACAAAATCTTCGTTGTGGTCGGCTATCGGAGTGACTTGGTTCGAGCAACACTCACCCATCGCCAAAACTTGGAATTCGTCGAACAGACCGAACAACTCGGAACAGGTCACGCCGTGATGACGTGTCAGGAGAAATTGAAGCGCCACCAGGAATCGGTGATGGTCGTGGCGGGAGACTGTCCCATGATCCAGGTCGACTCGATCCGAAAATTATTTGAGGCGTATCAACAGGAACCCCGTCCTACGTGTATCTTGGGAACTGCCCATAAGGACGATCCTGTGGGGCTCGGTCGTATCCTTCGAGATGAAAGCGGGGAATTTCGGGGGATCATTGAGGAAAAGGATGCCACGCCCGAACAGAAACGAATCACGGAAGTCAACATGAGTTACTACGTATTCCACACGCCGGATTTGTTGGAAGCATTAACGCATCTGCGGACGGACAACGCCCAAAAGGAATACTATATTACCGATACGCCAGCAATTATGTTGTCACAAGGAAAGCGGGTTGTTGCTTTGCCCGTGCTGAAACCGATTGAATCGCTCGGCATTAACACCGTCGAAGAAGCCAAAATCGTGGAAGAAGCGATGAATAGCCGACTTGCAGGGAAACATCAAGAGGGGCTTGGCATCCGAAAAACAACTTGATAAAATGGTGGTGGCCAGTGTCAGGCGGTATTACTAGAATCCGTATTGTTCCACCTTTAAACGCCCTCAAATATCAAGGGTGGTTTCCTTTTCGTAGAGAGTGCACTCCCCAAGGAAGTCAAATTAGTAGAACCCATTTTTTGCCATTTATTCGTCAATGCTCAAACACATCTACCCAACACATGAGGTACAAGTTCGCGTTCGGTATCAAGAGACCGACCAGATGGGGGTTGTCTATCATGGAAATTATTTCACATTTTTTGAAATTGGACGCACCGAATATCTGCGGAGCAACGGCTACACATATCGGAACATGGAAGCGGAAGGAGTGTTTGCCGTCGTAGTCAAGGCGGAATGCTCCTACCACAAGGGGGCAAAATATGACGACTTGCTCACAATCAAAACGACCATCAAACGACTCACGCGGGTCAAGATTGAGTATGAACATCAAATCTTCAGAGATTCCGAATTGCTGGCTACGGGACATATTACACTGGCGTTTGTCGATGCCCAAGGAAAAATCCGGCTCGCTCCAAAGTGGTTGCAAACGGAAGAATAGCCTTGTCGATCTCTCGTTTTTCTACCGAAGGTGCTCCAAATGCTGGATGAAATGGAAAAATCTGAAAATGAGGTGTCGATGGTTGATCGGACTATCAATCAACTGTATTTTCTACAACCGAATTTGATATAATGTCAAGCGATCAATCTTACCCATCTTCCCCAAATTGGTAATGACGACCTTTCTAACAGAGGATTTTTTACTCCAAAGCGATGTTGCCGTTCGGCTCTATCACGATTACATCCAATCATTGCCAATCATTGATTTCCACTGTCACCTTCCACCGAAAGAGATTGCGGAAGATCGGCGATTTTCCAATATCTCACAGATTTGGCTTTCCGGCGACCACTATAAATGGCGGGCAATGCGCGCCGCCGGAGTGAATGAACGGTTCATTACCGGTAATGCCGGGGATTGGGAGAAGTTTGAAAAGTGGGCAGAAACCGTACCCAAGACGCTTCGCAATCCACTGTACCACTGGACGCACCTCGAACTACGTCGTCCCTTCGGAATCACGAATCGATTGCTGTCTTCTGAAACGGCAAAGAGCATCTGGAATGATACCAATGCCAAGTTGCAACAGCCTGACTTTTCGGCACGCGGTGTGATGCAACAAATGAATGTCGAACTTGTGTGCACCACAGACGACCCGGTCGATTCATTGGAATATCATCAAAAAATTGCAGCAAACCCCTCGTTTGGTATCAAAGTATTACCGACATTCCGACCCGACAAAATTCTTCAGTTTTCGGCACTCTTGCCCGATGGGGGACAGATTACCGAACAGAGTGTTCAAGCGTATAACGTCTATATTGACCGATTGTCAGTGGTTTCCGGGCAGACTATCCGATCGTACAGCGATCTCATATCGGCATTGAAGAACCGGCACGATTTTTTTCACGTTCACGGTTGCCGATTGTCGGATCACGGATTTGAAGTGTTTGAATTTGCGCCCCTCGAGGAATACCGGACTCCGGCGACTATTTTTCAAAAATTGCGAGCCGGAAACGTGATCGACAAACGTGAAGCGGTTCTCCTTCAATCGGCGATTCTGTATCGGCTCGGAAAAATGGATGCTGAAAAAGGTTGGACGATGCAACTACATATTGGAGTCCTTCGGAACAACAATTCCCGCTTTTTTCGGAAAATTGGGGCGGATACCGGTTTCGATTCCATCGCAGACGGCGGATATGCCCGATCTCTTTCCCGGTTTTTCGATCAACTGGATCGGGAAGAAAAGTTACCAAAAACGATTGTCTATAATCTCAATCCGGCGGACAATGCGATGCTGGCAACGATGCTCGGCAACTTTCAAGACGGTCTCACGTCAGGTAAAATGCAGTTTGGAAGTGGCTGGTGGTTTCTCGACCAAAAGGAGGGCATCGAAAAACAAATCAACTCGCTTTCACAACTCGGTCTGTTGAGTCAGTTTGTCGGAATGGTTACAGATAGCCGGTCTTTTTTGTCTTACACACGCCATGAGTATTTTCGCCGGATATTATGTAACCTTCTCGGCAACGATATGCAAGCCGGACTCTTGCCGAATGACTTCGATCTGATCGGCAGAATGGTACAGGATATATGCTATTACAATGCGAAACAGTACTTCGACTTTGATGGTATATCAGATACGTCTCCGTGAAATTGTGTCTTGGGACTTTTGCCGGAAAGTAAAGTGACGAAAACCGACTACGGCAAAGATAAACCACTCTGTCGTCAAGTTCGGTTTTCCCGTCACACCGGCGAAATCCGGGGTCTAGACTTTATAAAGACACCGCAACCTTCAGCAACATTTCGCAACCACTCGTAACCTGCTGTGAACATAAGGGTTACGGCTTCCCCTTCCTGACCGTTTACCGCTCATTGCCGTCCATTTCTGCGGGTTACAACAGTAGGTAAGGCAGTAAAACGGTTGTTCTCACCTGCGTTTCCCAGCAGCAACAGCATAATCCTCGTCCGTCACCATCAGATAATATTGCATCGCAGTCTTTGCCGAATGACCAAGCCAAACGCTTTCCCTTCTTACTGGCATCGTTCGAGTGTCCCCCCAGAGTTCAAACTGAGTGCCGAATTTTGGCAGAGTGATTGAAAAAGAAGGGACAGTGTGCTAAACTGCGCTCCAGACGTTTTTACAATGGATGTGTGCCGAAACTTTCGTTCCCTTTGCCCATGACATTCAAAAACAATATCATCAAGCCTCTTCTCATGCGTTCAGGGGCGTTGCGTATGAAGACCGTGTTGTTGCCGCCGACCGCCTTGGTTCTCTGCTATCATTCTGTTTCCGACTGGCGTATGGAACAATCGGCAGTCATTTCCACAGGAATTACCGTCGATGCCGACTTATTCGAGCAACAGATGTCTGTTTTGCGGGAAAAATACCGTCCTACCACGCTCGACGACATTGCCGATTCGTTGAAACATGGAACGAAACTCCTCCGCAGAAGCGTTGCCGTTACATTCGATGATGGTTTCGCCGACAACTATCACATTGCCGCCCCGATTATGGAAAAACATGGCATTCGCGGAGCAATTTACCTTGCGGTCGATGCCGTTCGCCGTCAAGAACTTCCCTGGTATTGCCGATTGCATTATCTTTTGCACCAAGCCGCTGAAAAGGAACTCCTATTCACCGATCCCGAAACGGGAGGAAGTTGGCGTTGCGCTCACCCTGACGAAAAAAATGAAGCCGAACGGTTCTACGCTCAATCGTGTGTGGTGCTGGACGGAGAAGAACAACGCAAACGTATTGGACAAATCGAATCGTATTTTGACTATAAACTTGATTTATCAAAACCTTCGCCCGGCATGATGACGTTTGAACAAGCGAAAGAATTACAGCGGCGGGGACACATTATCGGTTCGCACACCCTCTCGCACGGTACGGCAGGATTACTGACGGCGGAACAGTTGCGTCGGGAAATCGGCGGTGCCCATCAAATTTTGGAGCAGGAATTGGGCAAACCGGTGCAGCATTTTTCGTATCCGCATCCCTATCAGATCAATCCGCAGTGGAACGACGACTCGCTCAAAGAGACAGAACGGCTCGGTTATAAGACAGCGGTCTTAACTCGGCAAGGCTTGGTACATCAAACGGAAAATCCGCTATTGCTCCCGCGTTTGTATATCGGAAATGATTCTGCGGAGCGATTCCGTTGGCACCTCGAATCGGCTTTCGCTGAGATTGGAATGCACTAAAATTTGGTCAGGTGTTACTTCGCCGTCCCCTCTCCCTCTGGAAGGCACCTCAAAAACCCCTCTGCGCCCTTTGCGAATTTCTTTGCGATCTCTGCGGTAAAATCTTATTCGCAAAGGTCGCAAAGGGTTACGCAGAGTGCGCAATGAAGAAAACAATCCCTAAAATGTTGCCCCATTGTGTTTTTAGAAGTTCCCTACATCAAATCATCTACTGGTGTTTTCAAAATCGCATGAAATATCCGGGATAGGGTTGGGCTGACATTGGAGGACATGGAAAATACAGTTCACGGCAATTCCGTTGCCGTTCCGTCGAGAAGGCTTTGCAACACGCTCGGCTTCGTTGTTTTGCTGATAAACCGTACTGATCCATTGCGAAGTCCTATGTTAATCCCGCCCGGATGATAACTGCCAAGATCGCCCGAATTCTGCTCAAACGCCGCTTTTCTAAATGGAATTCGCCCCTCCCCTTCGCCGAGTTTCTGCGGTTGCATGACCTCGGCAATAAGGATTCTATTCGGCAAATCAACTCCATTCGGGACATCGCCGATCATAGCATAGTTCGTTTCTCCCTCTGTCAATCGGTGACTAGGACAACGAAAATCTGCCGCCGTCTGCCGTCTGCCGTCTGCCGTCTTTAACGCCGCCCGCCAATCCCCCTCCGGCAATGAACCATGTTCCTTTTCGTACAGGAGCAGAGCCAGCGTCAAACGTTGCATGTTTTCGACACATTCCATGCGCTGCCATGCTTCACGAGCCGCCTGTATGGATGGGATGAGCAATGACATTAACGAGTCCATAATCCGATGCGAGCGGCTTTTTTTGGACAAGAGCGGCAACGGATTATAGGGATTTCCTGAAAGTGTGCAAAGGTCGCGCAAATCTTCCAGCGTTTTTTCTTCACCGGTTGCTATGGGGATAAGAAACGTGTCATACACATTGTTTATTCTCGCCAGAGCAATGTTAATGTCGAGCGTCCAAGTCATGTTCGGAAGCAAATGACGAAAATACGGAAACGGCTCTACGATGTGTCCTGGAAGATTGCCCCAATACATATCCTGACAGGCGGCAAGACCGAACAATCGTTCCGATTCAAGACATTCTTTTATCGTCCATCGCGGCGGCAATGCATCCAGTTCCGCTATGAGGTGTTCGATTTGCTCTTTCGTCGGTGGAAATTCGGGATTGCTACCAATGCCAATAGCACGAGCCATCCCTTCAATCGCAATACCGACGAGTCCACAAGTAAGCGTCCCTTGTTTTCCGGCATGCCGGGCAATATGGTGAATCGTTACAATATCGTAGGTAGCCCCATCAATGTCGCCAATTCCAAGACGATAGTTCGCTCTGGCTTGTAATGCTCTTGCCCATTCCCGCACCATCTGCACTTCCTCCAGATGAAGCCACGATTCAAAGATCGGCGCGTTTTCGTTTTCGCGGGTACAGGGAATACGGAACGCCGGTTTGCGGACCGCTACGCCGAGCAAATCGAGTCCTGCCGTATTCTCTTCGAGCCATTGTTCGAGCATCGGGAAATCGTTGAACGTCCAGAACATTGCCTTTCGGTATTTCAATTCCTGCTCTTCTTCTTCTTCGGTAATTTGACGTTCTTTATCGAGAGGGTACAAGTAACCACGGGCATAGGGGGACTCGATTTTTTTCAACGTCGGTTTCTCATTCGGATCGAGTCCGAGTTTTTCATAAACCTGCAATCGGTAGGGTTCGGGATCGCCTTTTACCTCGACCCATTTGCCGGTTTTCAGGTCTTGGCGGCTTTCTTCCCGCTTGACCATATCTCCGCAGGCACGGACGATGAGTCGATAGCCGTTATCGTCGGTTTTCATCTCCGGCGGATAGTACCGCTCTTCCATGGCGAGGAAGTAGTCGATGCGTTTGCCGTCGGAGGTGAGCGGACCGAGGACGTAGGTGGTTTCCTTCGAGACTCGCAACGGTGTGGTATGGAGGCAGAACCACCAAAACAGCAGGGCGAGAACGAGGACGGCAATGAAACATCCGCGAAAACAACCACCCCATCTTGTTCGGCACAGTTTGGGTTGATTCTTCACGGCAGATTCGAGGACTTCTTGGGCTTGGGACATGGTAAAAGGGTTGTTAGTGGTTGGTATTGTATAATTTTTGTGAAGGCAACCTTATTTTTACCTTATTTTTCTTACGAAAAAACCTCAGTAGCAACGATGTTACAAAAAATATACAACCTTATTACCTAATTTCCCGCGAGGTGTAATAAGGTAATTAGGTTGGTTTTCGTTGGCGGCTTTTGGCTACTGAGGTTGTTTTGTTTAGGAAAATAAGGTAAAAATAAGGTTGTTTTTGCGACCTTTGCGCCTCCTTTGCGTCCTCCGCGGTAAAATTTAACCGCAGAGAACGCAAAGGGGGTTATCGTCGTTCACCGTTCTTTCATCACATCGTTCACAAAATACGGCATGGGAACGTGATGAATCTCCCGCACCGCCGGTTTGACGATCAACAACATCAATCCGATGCCGAGCAACAGACCGACGAGCACGCCGATTGCCGATCCGTACAGACCGGCAATGAGACGTGCCGATTTGACAAAGTCCCGGAGCGACAACGTGATCTCCTGATCGCCGGTTTTGACAATCGTTTCGATCAGTTTTTCACCGGTGAGCGGAGCGGTCTCGAACAGCCGTAACAGGGCGTTCGACTTCACGGCTTCCGCACTGCCGGGCGACGTGAGCGGTTCCAAGGAACCGAGTGACGCTTCCAGTGCCGATAGTTCCGGCGGGAGATCAGTTTGCAGACAGCAGACGGCAGACGGCAGAAGAATCGGCGGCGAAGCCGCCGAAGAAACCTCTGCTGCCGTCTGCTGTCTGCCGTCTGTCGTCTCTTCTCTGTTATCGTGATTTTTTTTCATCGTTCGTAAATTTGTTATCGTGATAACATCCTCCTCAATTCCTGCAACGCTTCGGAATACTTCCTAAAGACACTCGTCTTTGGCGTACCGGTCAGTTCGGCAATTTCGTCGAACGACAGCAGGTTCCAAATCCTCAACACGACGATCTCCCGAAGGTCACTCGGCAATTCGACAAGTTTCTCGGCGGCTTCTTGAGCCAAGAGCGAATCGCGGGGAACGAACCAATCAGGCTTCTGCCGGGCGGCTTCGGTCTCGTGTTTCTGCCGACGCTCCGCTTGCCGATGCCGACTGACGGCGGCGTTGCGAATCGTCTTGCAGAGCCACGCCTTCGGATTTTCCGGTCGTTTCGGTTGTTCGACCAATTTCAGGAAGGCATCCTGCACGAGGTCTTCGGCGGCGTTTGGATTCCAACACCGGGCGTAGAGAACCAGTGCCGCAAACCGCTGATCGACGATTCCGGCGAGTTCCTCCGGCGTGAGATACGACTGCTTCGCCATCGTTGCCTCCTATAAAGAGAACGCCTGTCAAGGGAAATTATTCCACGAATTTTTCAAAATGGAAAGCCGGGAGCCGGACTGCTATAATACCACCCATACTTGACAGTTCATGGAAAATACGGATATAATAACCGCCGGTCATACTTACCGGCGAGCATTATATGGACAAACGTATCGGATTTATCGGGACAGGACACATGGCGCGGGCATTGGCTCGCGGATTTCTTAAGACGCAAACTGTTGGCAAGGAACAACTATATGGGTACGACATCAACACAGAAGCCGTCCAAAAGTTTGTCGATCAAACCGACGGTACGAAAGTTGATTCGACCAAAGACCTCGTCGCCAGTTCGGATGTCGTGTTCCTTGCGGTGAAGCCTCAACAAATGGGAGAAGTTTTGCGAGGCATCGGTGCACTTCGGGCAAATGGTTTTAATCCGCTTTGGATTTCCATCGCAGCGGGGTTGCCCATCCGAACATACCTGAAAGAGATGGGAAACACGGCTCGATTAGTGCGAGTGATGCCCAATACGCCCTGTCTGGTAGGTGAAGGTGTCAGCGGTTTTGCTGTGTCGGAAGGAGTCAAGCCAGATGATGTTCAATTAGTGGTCGATCTGTTGACAACAGTAGGAATTTCCATTCATGTCCCGGAGCGGCAACTTGATGCTGTGGCAGGTCTTTCAGGGAGCGGACCCGCATACGTTTACATGATGATTGAGGCAATGGCGGACGGCGGGGTCAAGATGGGATTGTCCCGGGAATTGGCGATCCAGTTGGCAACACACACAGTAAGAGGGTCTGCACACGTAGTGCTCCACACGGGAGAACATCCTGGGGTCTTGAAGGATAAAGTCAGTAGTCCGCGCGGGACAACGATCAGTGCCATCCATGCGTTGGAACAGGCAGGTTTCCGGGCAGCACTGATAGGAGCCGTCGAAGCGGCAACGCTACGCTCACGCGAGATGGGAAACGAATCGCAGTAGTCGTTCACCTTTACCCTATTCATTGTTTCCCGTAAACTGGTACAATGACGGATGTGCTGTGTTACCCTAATCACTCTTATCAAGATGGCTCTATTTGAAATTGAGACGCAAGCCCACATCGTTATTGCTTGGGCAAAGGACGAGGAGGCTGCCAGAAATGTGCTTTATGGGTACTATCCTTCGGAGGAAGTGGTACGTGTGACCAAGCGCCCTCGTGATGCCTGGGTCATTTCCAAAGCCGCTCTTGGAATTTCAGGCAAAGCCGACCCTTGCGATGCCGCTAGGGACTGCATCTCCAAAGCCTCTGGTGATAAGGTCCATGCCATTCGGCTTTATATGCAGCAGACCGGTTCTGACCTCGACTATGCGAAGAAAATGATCGAGTCCAACATGATGATCGGTTGGTAAGAGAAGGGAATGAAAGAATGTTTTGCCCCATTTGCGGTGCGTTATGGTGCAATGGGTTTCACCACGCGGACATCGGGGAGCGAACCGAGCCAAAAAGGAAAGTCTTCGAGCATTTCACGTCCATCTACGAGAAAAACCCGAACCCGTATTGTCCAATGAATTTTGATAATCACTCCCGTATAGGAGAGCGGGGACCTCGGCAAAATCGTGCTGAACCGACCGGGAGAGCGGGGATCAATCCAATCTCCGGCATCAATGGAATAACGCCAAAAAGCATAGATGCCGAAATCTTCGCTTCCTTTGCCGGATGTGTACCAAAGGATAGAGCATTCGACGGCACGAATATCGTCTCCGCTCACTGAATCGAAACGGTAACTTCCGGCAAGCGTTTCTCCAGACCGATACTGCCGGCGACCACGTCCGTCCAAGGTGATCATGATACGAGGGTCTGGCATGATGAAAACAAATTTATTGGCAAACAGTCCAGATGCAGTGTACCACACAATCTCCTCTTGTGCAATCGCCCGCTGAATCTGCCCGATACTCCAAACCAGTCTGTCGACAAGTTTGGCAAAACACCGTCATTCCCGCGAAAGCGGGAATCCAGAAGAGAGACGTGAACCCCATTTTTCTAGACTCCCGCCTTGCGCGGGAGTGACGGGAAAATCGAACTTGTCGACGGACTGTATTCCTCTATTCCTATGAATTATCCGGGCTAGACGAACCCCCTCGACGTACTGTTTTCCGTGTGGTAGAATGGGGGCAATTCGGTTTATACTAGGAGCGAGGTTACGATGACTTACGGTGCTTTGTTTGCATATGGTCCCTTTGGCAGTCCGGTGGCTTTAATCGTGCTTGGCATTATTGCGATTTTGCTGTTCGGCAATCGGTTGCCAAGTGTGATGCGGTCGTTGGGACGTAGCGTGGTGGAATTCAAGAAGGGTGTTGCTGGTCTCGAAGACGAGATTGATGATGCGGTACGTTCGGTGGATAAGGAAGTGAAAGCCAAAAAGGAGGAGTCGGAGGCGTAGTTGTGTCGTTTTCACCGTTTTACATCATCGCAATTTTGGTGTTAGGGGTTCTGTTTTTTGGCAAGAATCTCCCGGATGTGGCGCGTCAGATCGGTACGGCACTGATGGAGTTCCGTTCGGGCTTGAACGATTGGAAGGAAACGCACAGTTCTTCTTCAAATACTGACAGGGAGCGTAAGGTAACGGTGAGAGAGGACGAGCTGGAAGAGCGTTTTGAGTCGTTGGGCACGAAGTTCGAACCGCCTTCGGAGGGTGCATGATGAGCATTTGGGCGGCTAGCTCAGTTGGTTAGAGCGCTGCTTTCACACGGCAGAGGTCACAGATTCGAATTCTGTGCCGCCCAGTTGACAAGTTGTAGAGATATGCTATAATTATAGGCATCGCAGAAAGAGTTAAGGCTTACCTTCGGACGTTCCGAAGTGCTGCAAAAGTGCTAGAATAACGGGTAGTACCCGTTATTCTTTGACAAAACAGTACAAAAGGAGCAAAGAAATGCCAAAAACTAACATTCCAAATTACCGTCATCACAAGGCATCCGGTCAGGCTTTCGTAGAATTAGGCGGTCGCCGATTTTACCTCGGTAAACATGGGAGCAAAGCAAGCCGGGAGGCTTACGAGCAACGGATCGGTGAATATCTTGCCAATGGTCGGAAAATTGCCCCTACCCGGTCTAAAACGGGTATTACCTGCAAAGAGCTGGCGGTGCACTTCCTCGAATGGGCGGAGCGGTATTACGTCAAGAATGGCGAGCCGACCGGAACATTCGACCACTGCCGCAATGCGATTGCCTTGCTGGTTCAGCATTATGGGCACGAATCGACGGATAATTTCGCCCCGTTATCCCTTGTTTTTCTGCAAGAACAATGGGTGGAACAAGGATTATGTCGCCCGACGGTCAACCGCTATGTCGGAGTCGTCAAGCAAGCATTCCGGCACGGGAGCAAGTTTGGCTGGGTTGATCCGCCCATTTATCACGCCTTGCTGAGCGTCGATGGTCTCAAATCTGGTAGAACCAAAGCACCGGAATACGAGAAAATCAGTCTGGTTCCCGACGAGATTGTGGAAAAAACGCTGCCTTTTTTACCGCCCATCGTAGCAGATATGGTGCAAGTGCAGAGGCGCAGTGGTATGCGTCCGCAGGATATACGGAACTGCCGCGCTTGCGATTTTGACAGGAGCGGCGATGTTTGGCGGTATGTTCCCTACACCCACAAAACGGAACATCGGAATAAACAACGCATCGTTGCCGTCGGTCCACGAGCGCAGGCGATCCTGATGCCGTACTTGGAGGCAAATGCGGATACGCCGGAAGCGTTCCTCTTTTCGCCACAGGATACCCTGCGGCTCCAAAAGATTGAAAAACGCAAGAATCGTAAGACTTTGAACAAAAAAGGGGAGGTACAGCCATCTCAACGAGACCAGGCAAAGCCGGATGCTAAAAAAGTCGGCACCAAGTACACGAAGGATTCTTACAATCGGGCGATCCGCCGAGCGTGTGAAAAAGCTGGCGTAAAAGTGTGGTCGGCAAATCAGTTGCGGCATTCGGCAGGAACCGAGGTACGGAATAAATACGGATTGGAGCACGCCCAGCGGGTTCTGGGACACGCTAACGCCAAAACGACGGAAATCTACGCCGAGTTGGATTTCGAGAAGGCGGCGCAGGTTGCCCGTGAAATCGGTTGATGTATAATCTGGGCGGTTGGAGGGTGAAGTGCTCGCCTGCCCCGTTTAGCGCAGAGATCAGTGATGTCCGATAAATCCTTCGATAAATGCAACGATAAATCCCTTGGGACATCCATTGTGAAAAACGTTGCAGAATACAGGGAAAGATACCCCAATTACAGAATCATTGACTGCCCTGATTACTTCTTTGATTGCTACGAATACTACTGTCCAGAGAATTGTCCAAATAACTATCCAGGTGGATGCGATGAGCCAAAGAAAATCGTTGAAACGAGAGGGTTTCAAGTTCCTTTACCGTGCTCCAATGTCGAAAAACGCGTGTACATGAGAGGGAGCCTTTCGGAGCCGATTGCCACTTTGAAATAAAATCCATTCCAAAGAAAGGATATAAATTGGAAAGGCGAAAATTGTATCAAATTGTATCAAAAACCTCAAAAAGACCGCAAAAAAGGCATAAAAAACATGATACATTTTGATACATGCGATATGGTAAAATGCGGGGTATATCTGCTGGCTACGGTAGTTGGCGAAACACAGTTTTATGTTTTATTCCCTGCGGGGTGAATTACAATGGTTGGTTTAATTTTCGAACTCTTGTTGGGCTGGATTCGGTATATGGGTGCCGATGCGCAAAAGAAAGTCCGGCTTTACTTTCTGGACGGTGGTTTTTGGGCGGGCATGCTGGGAATGAAGGATGCCGATTATGACCAAATGGTCCTCGCTAAAGTCAACTCACTCAATCTTCGGCAAAGGGCTCTTGCGAAGACTGGGCTTGATGAAGATCAACTCAAAGAGATCGCCCCGGTTTACATTCATGGCTTTAACTTCGACAATAATGAGGCAGTGAAAGTGGGGGCGGATGGTCGTTTGAGGAGTTCGCAGTATGATGCTGCCTGGCTCTTTTTTAGCGATACGCACGTGTATGCGTTCAGAGTCTCACTTGATATGGGATCCGAATCGTCAAAAGAGAAAACTGAGGAGTACTTCTATAAGGATATAACAAGTTTTTCCACAGTTGAGGAAACCGTGGATGTGACACCGGCAGCAGGATGTTTAGGAGGTGCAGGCAAAAAGCAAACACGAAAATACACTAGGTTCGCGCTAGCCGTACCGGGGGACGGTAAATTTTATTGTTCCACAACCGGCGCACCTGATGCGGAAAGGTCTGTCAGCGCAATGAAACAGAAACTGAGAGAAAAAAAGCAGTCGTAATGGCATTCGCATACGACAAAGAGGGACGGTCGGTATGGAACAGGCTCGGTCGTCTCTTGATCATACTCTAGCAACAGATGAATGACGAATCTACTGGCATAATTACAACTTTACACCCCAAGGGTTCTGTCAATGATATTCAAAACCCACCGGTTATGGAGCGAGTAATGGTTCGTCCTGACGTGAACTATCGGATTTCCATACTCAGTGTGATAATTCCATTGTTAGTTTGCCTTATTCTCTGTTGGTGGAGTATATTCAGCTTATTAGGGCTTTGTGTGTACACCATGATTCGATTGCGAGGAATTATTATCTGGTGTATCCGAGTCTATCAACGGCAAGCACCGGAACAGTTGCGCTTATCATGTGTTTTTGTGCCAAGTTGTTCTGAATATGCAATCTTGAGCATAGAAAAATACGGAGTTATTCGTGGGTGCATTAAGGGTATGAATCGTCTTGCACGTTGCCGTTATCCAAACGGCGGTGAAGATTATCCATAAGAATCCAATCATATTTTAACTTTTCCAAAAGAACATCACAATGAATTACAAACGCAACAGACGATATTTTAATTCTCGAAAAGGCATTTTTTCAAAATGTGCCATAATCATCGGTGCATTCCTATTATTGCTATGGATAATGGAATTATCACGTGTGGCGTGGATGATTCCTCCGTCCGTAGCAAACATTCTATGGCTACCAGCAAGTGTAGTTTTACAGATGTCTGACTGGACGGTTCTACAGATTGTACAGCAGCTTAATTCGTTTTTAGGAAGTCCCATTGAGATTTATGGAGAAGAATATTACGAGTATTACGGAGTAGCTAGCGAACTGTGGCGTTACTCGCAGGGGGCGGGCACCTTCGGGTTCTTATTAAGATTTTACTTGTGGGCACGTCTGGGGCTTATCGGTGGCTGTCTAATCGTGTTAGGTATCCTTTTCAGAGGTAGAAAGGTCAAAGATGCTGATATTGATACTTTCTGTGCAGACCACATAAAGAATCTGAAATGGATGGCATTACGGAAACTAGGCATTGATGAGTCGCAAGTTAAAGAGATTTCCCCGATACAATTTGACAGTTATTGCTACGAGGAAATACCGGCGGCAATGCCGGTGCGAACCAGAGTGGGTAAGGATGGAAGACTCCGCACGTCGAACTACCATGCGGTCATATTCCTCTTTTCCGCAGATCAAATTTATCGTTTCAGCCTTGTTTTTTCCCTTTTGGAAGATGAACAAGTGGAGGAAACCGATGAATGTTTTTACAGCGATGTTGTTTCCATTTACACAAAATCCAGCACCTTTGCTCGTGATGTTGAAAAAGTCAAAAAATCAGGTACAATAAACATGATCGTGTCCTTTCTGTTTTCACCGTGCGTAACGCTACTAAAGATTTTAAGGTTGTGGAAACACTCGAAGACAAAAACCAAATTTGAGAAGTTTAGGTTATTCACGTCGGGTTCTGAAGAGTCGCATATTGTTGCAACAATTTCGGATGTCAATATGGAAGCCGCAGCTCGTTCAATCCAGGGTATGAAAAGTTTGTTGAGGAGCAAAAAGCAACAGTCTCAACGATAAGGGACAAAATCGTGGTAAGCGGAAAGAACCCCATTTCCATCGTAACCCTCGCCAATGGCGAGCGGGTCGGATTGGGTGCGGTCGAAATTACGACCGTGCCACACTTGTCGATTCTGCAAAAACGTTACTCTACCGTTGCCAATATCGACACTGAATACAAGCAGGATATGGCACGCCTGCTCTCGGAAGTTTTTCAGAATTATAAAAATACTTCACATGGCTGTAAGGACATTTCGCTAGAAATCTTATGGTCAACACAGGAAGTTAAAAATCAGCCGTACAAGGCATCCATTACTCTGCACCTGATTGTTCGAGCCATTGGCAATAACGATGCGGAAATTGAAAATGCCATTACGTCGCTGATGCGGATTTGCAAAGCGACGCTCGACTTCGGAAAATATGATTATCGCGATACCGATATAAACGAACTGACTGACCGTGTCAAAAAGATCAATGGTCAAGCCGTCAAAGCGGTGGTCAAAAGCGAGCGGCTGGAAATGTTGCAGAACCAACTCATGCCGTTTTGCTTTGCGTTCGATAAAGTGCCTGTTACGGAGAACGATCTCAGCCGCATCGTCAGTTCGCTCATTGATTATCCCGACTGTGCGGTCTCGTTTCAGTTGATTCCCGTTGCCTATACTCCCGAAGAAGCGGCGGCGGTCGATGGCAGCGCACAAATGCTCGATACGCTCTCCAAAGGTGTCCACGATCAAGGAATTGGACATGTCAGCTTTGCATTGGCGGAAAAGCATGCAGAAACGTACAAGTATTATTCCCGAAACAAAAATACGGCACAGTTCGCCTTCAACGTCCTTGTTTATGGGACGGCAACGGCGGCGAATGCCATTGCCACGAGAATGCTTGCCCAATTAAACAATGGCAGCGAACTCCGCATTGTTTCGCTTTCTGCCAACGATGTACGAAAAGATGACAATTTTTATCCACTACCTTGGGCGGTGCATGAAATCATTCTCGGTACAGACAGGAATCCGACCGTTTGGCAAACGGGACAAAACCTCAATGCGTTTTACAGTTTGCCTTACGTTATTACTGCCGAGGAAGCGTCGGAATTTTTTCGGCTACCCATCGGCAGCGACACCGTGTATGCGGGACTTGTCGTCAACGAGTCGGGCAAGGCGAGCCGCACTTATGCCGAAAATGTTGTCGGCGGCGGTGATATTACCGTTGGAACGTTGAAGTCGTCCTCTCACGGCGATACCGTCGGTCTATCGCTGAAAGACTTAACGAAGCACATGTTGATCGTCGGCACACCGGGATCAGGCAAAACAACCTTTTCAGTCAGTCTGCTCGACCGATTGTGGAAAGATCATCGGATTCCTTTTTTGGTGATTGAACCTGCCAAAAACGAGTATCGTGCATTGGTGCAGAGCATTCCCGACTTGCAGGTTTTCACGCCGGGCAAGAATTTTATCTCGCCGTTTGTTTTCAATCCATTCGTGCCGCCGAAGAATGTCAAATTGGAAACGTATAAATCGACGTTGAAAACGGCGTTTGCGGCGGCGGTGTCGATGTCCACTCCGCTGGACAAGATTTTCGAAGAGGCGGTCAATAATTGCTATTCGGATTTCCGCTGGCTTGACACTTATACAAGCGATAACAAGGGACGGATTTTTAACATCACAGATTTTATCAAGTGTTTCGAGGAAACATTCGAGGCAATC
>Ga0082212_10000610_pt2 | contig 40140 bp, 27 predicted proteins | sample TergutNt197P3_FD_71548 | JGI IMG/M metagenome (GOLD analysis project Ga0082212, IMG submission 71548) | Neocapritermes taracua P3 segment gut microbial communities from Petit-Saut dam, French Guiana - Nt197 P3 | ecosystem: Host-associated > Arthropoda: Insects > Digestive system > Gut ...
CAGCTATCCGAGTTCGAAGCATCGTTGAAATAACCATATATGGGATTCCAAAAAGAGTTTATCAGCGCTGTACTGCTACTATCAGCTATAGCCGACCAGTAGATTTCTTTCGTGTTTTTTGCATGTTCGCATGATGCGAAAAGCATTGTTACAAAAACAATTAAACAAAATTTTTTCATATTGGCATACAATATTATTGGGTTGTTATAATCAATTCCTTGCCTTTTTTCAAGTCGTCGTGAGAAATAAAATAACCGTCAATTTTTTGATCGCCGTAGGTGATACCGGTGATTTTTCTTCCCTTATTTATTTTTTTGACGGTAAAAGGAGTTCCGCCTAAGTTAAAGACAACGTTGTCGAACAAGGGAACCGTCACAATATATTCCGGATCGGCAGGCGAGAAGGTATACAATCCGATGGCATTGAGCACATACCATGCCGACAATCCACCTTCATCGTCCATCCCCGCGTATGCCAATCCTTCCTTACCCATCCTGTAAAATTTGTCCATGATAATGTCCAATTTTTCCTGACACTTTTCTTGTTTGCCGATGAAATAGTACATATAGGCTAATTGTTGGGAAGGCTGATTACCAACGCAATACTGCCCGAACCATCCGGTAAAATTATCGGCTTCGTAGCCGCCGAAAGGAACGGTAAACAACGAATCAAGTTTTTGCTCAAAATATGCTTTGTCGGGGAAAAGACTTATAAGTCCTAAAGGATCGTGCGGAGCAAAAAAAGTCGCTTGCCATCCTGTGCTTTCGCGATACATAAAAACATAATAAGGATAGCCGGGATCAAATGGGGTTACCCAGTCGCCGTTATCCCATCGTCCGCGAATGAAGTTGGTCGACGGATCGAACAGATTTCTGTAATTGCGAGATCGTTGCAACAATAAATTATAATTGTCCATATCGCCCAACTCTTTGGCTAAGAGCGCCACAGCATAATCGCTGTAGGCATATTCGATGGTTTTGCTTACGGCCGCTTTCGCTTCGTCTTCTTCGGTCTTTACGGTGGGATTTGGAACGCGATTCTCGGCAATCCATCCTCTTTCAATGTATTCGTCGAGATACTGTCGTCCCATCCTGACACCCGAAGCACCCGGCGATCCCTGTCCGCCTTGTCCTCCCGAACCCCTTTCTCCCGCCGGTTCTCCTACAAAGGTTGCGTTACGCAGCATGGAATTGTAGGCAATATTGATATCATAATCGCGCATACCGCGCAGATACGAACCGGTAACGAACGACGAGCCAAAGTCGCCGTGAAAGCCTCTCGACATGGACCCGGTGATTTTGGCCCTTTCCACATCGGATCTGATCACATCGTTGGTTACTTCAGGCTCTACCATGCTCATCAGGGGCAATTTCGCCTGCCATGTGTCCCATAAGTTATTTCCGGTGTAAAAATCAAAGCCCATGTTAACCATATTATTGCCTGAAAGGATAAATTCGCCGTCGAAATCGCTACGGAGCGCAGGATATTGTAGCGCCCTGTACAGACACGAGTAGAACGTTTCCTTTTCTTTTTCGGTTCCGCCTGTTACCTGAATTTTCGAGAGCAAGGCTTCCCATGTTGCATCAGCTTCCTTGACTACCTGCGCAAAACTTTTATGCATCATTTCCGCTTCTAAGTTTTTCTTTGCCTTGTCTACGCTTACAAACGAAAAACCGATTTTCAGTTCTAATGGCCCCTTTTGGTCGGCAAAATTGACGATGGTAATTTTATCTCTGTTATTGCTGATTGAATCAGTGCCGGCGATTTTGTGATTGGCCACCGCATAAAAGTAAATCGCTTCGCCTGAACCTTGAGAACCGGAAAATGAGTTTTCATTTTCCTGTTTGAAACTCCATCGTTGCACAGCGCGCAAGCTATTCATGCGCGACAGATTGACCATCAGTTTCTTTTCGTCGCCTGCATGATAGGTGTATTTGTGATATGCACAACGCAACGTGGTGGTCATTTCGGCATTGATACCGTAACGTTCAAGGAAGACCTGATAATAACCGGCTTTGGCCGATTCGTTATCGTGGCTGTATGGTGAATGATAATTATCGGCTGTAACATTGCCTGTAAAAGGCAGAATGGGCACATGCCCCAAGCCCCATTGTCCCTTGCTGGAATGAAAAAAAGCGTAGATATCCGGATCTTCATACTGATAGCCCGAACCACTGCCATACATTGTTACGGGTGTTGCCTGCACCATACCATGGGGCAACGTTGACCCCGGATAACATTCAGCGCCCCATGCCCTGGTAATGCCTTGTGCCGGTCTGCGGCCAAATTCGGTAGATACCGTACGAAATTCGGGATTGGGGCTAAGTTCGTAACCGAGATCTTCTTTTTCCCAAAGTGTGGTGGTGCCGTTGAACGGATTGACGTAACTTGTAAGTGATACAGGGGTAGGGGAGCACCCGATAAGCGTCAACAACAATATGATAACGGCTAAAAGTGGTTTTTTGTTCATTTTTTCTATTTTAAAACTAATGTTTCGCAAAGGTAAAAACTTTTTTATACTAAATCAAGCGCTACTATTTCGTGATCGGGAATTTGGGTTACGTTTAGTAAAACTTTGTTTCCTTTAATTTCATATTTTGGCGCTATCTCGCTGAATAGTAATCGAACACCGATTACACGGTTATTATCCGGTATCTTAATTTCTATGGTTGCATCGACAGGATACAAATCCCGGAAAGGCCCTTTCATCATCATCGGATTTGTCAGATTGACAAGATGAACCGTCATGGATTCTTTTTGACACCAAACAGCTACATCAACAATCCCCTTTGTCTGAACATCTACAACCGGTTCTTCGTTGAGCGCCCACAGAATGGTATTGCGTAACAGTTTGCCATGGTCGTCCACCATCAATTGCCAGAAAGTTCGGTCTATATCTCCCGGAAAATAAGCAATACGCCCATTTCCCATTTCGTGTAAATACAATTCACGGATATCCGTATCCTCGATGCGGGGATATACATCTTCCATAGGTAAGTCGGGATAGGTAGGCACCAATGTCACAGGGGACGGGAAATCTAACCGGGGTTTGGTATGTACCTGATAAATCGTATTAATTATACGATAAGCATCTTCTAATCCTTTCAGTACAGGATGAAAAGAGCTTGTAACAGCGTCTTTTTTCAACTTCAGGTAACTGTTTCTCATCGGGCCTTCGACTTCGTTATCGTACGACACACCAAACAAATCTTTCAAAGCAAAATCGTCACGACGTTTGCCGGTTTCATCATAGAGCGATGTTTCGAAAGTAGCCACAATGCTTCCTCCCGATTGCACAAATTGTCTTAACTGATTGCATTGCGCATCGGATAAAACAGCGATATTGGGCAATATCAGCAGTTTATAGGGTTTCAGACTTGCAGCATCCAACATCATATCGTTGACCATATCGAAAGGTATACTGCCTTCAACCAAAGCATGATACATGCCCGATCCATGTTCGCTGCTGCGTTGTTGCCACGGTTCACGTCCGTATTGCCGGCTTGTTTGTTGCGAGAACACCATGCCTATCCTCGACATCGAAGCCGTATTACGCAGATACGGTTCACTTTTATGATAGTTCTGATACATGGCTGCCACCGTGTTCATCCATCTTTTGTCCATGACATAAGCGCCGAATTTCACGAAACAGGGTTTCATACCGTTGGCAACCCCTTCGGCAACCCATATCCTGAGTTCGGCGTCGGTTTGCACTGAGTCTTTCCATCGGAATTCTTCTTCCAGACCGACACTGAAAATGCCGATCAAGGGTTTCAAACCGAGACTTGCCCTCAATTCTTTGGCGCCCCGTGCATTCGACCACGGAAGTGTTTGCCCTCTTCTTCCCTGTTGATCAGCAAAAAAGAAATCGGCGTGTTTACCTGTAAGCATCCTGTCCGGAAAACCGTTAGGAATAAACCTTGAAGCAGGTTTGATTTTGCGTATTTCGGCATCCCATAGAAACCACAACTCTTTCAGTCTGTCTGTTTGCCATGCATCCCATTGCTGATATACCGGATCAAGGCGATTTGTTTCTTTGGGTATCTCCAACCCTGTGGCTGCTTTAAAATTCTTTTTACAATGTTCACAGTAGCAAACGCCATGTCCGGCCCACCGGTTGGAAAAAATCCCCTCCGGCTGATACCGTTGCATAATTTCCCGATTCACTTGGGTCATAAATTCAAAGTTATAGGGACCTAATGCACATGTCACCCACATATCAGTCCTTGCCCAGTGAGGACGTTTCTGACCATCGGCGGTGACGGCAATATAATCAGGATGAGCGTCATACACGTCCTGCCTGACCGCATGGGGGTCTGTACGGAGAATCACTGTCATATCCATTTTCCGACATTCAGATATAAGATAGCCTAACGTATCCTGATTGCCCAACCAGTCGCTTCTATGATGCAGCGGTATTTCGGTCGGATAGTAGGCGACAATCCCGCCGGCGCTTAGCAAGACGCCGTCAATATGCGCTTTTTTAAAATAATCTAACCAAAACTGCGGATCATATTGTTTGGGATCATTCTCAACAAATGCTACCTGCGCCCATCTCATTGCTTTGTCAAACCATGGAGCATCCGGTGGCAGAGAAAAATTTGAAGACATCCCCATGCCCCCTTCAAAGGGGGATATGTTATTCCACAGAGCATCCGATGGGGGTGATAACAAACCGGCTGAAGTATAGTCGGAAATCGCAGCATTTCCTGTAAATGCAATAGCGCCACCGGCTAATGACATATTCTTTATAAAATTTCTTCGATGCATATTATTTTTTTTATTCAATTACCAACATTTCAAAATCCGTGATTTTATCAATGGCGACACTGACCTTGCCATTTTGTATTTTTATAGGCGCTTTCTTTTGCTGAACGGTCATAAAGGCGCTTTTCGGTTTGAGGTCTTGTATATTTAATGTAAGTGTATAAGGGCCAACGGGTATAAATTCATCTAAATAACCTGTAAGGTTGCTTCCGGTCAGATTTGTCAGATGGACTATAAGCCGGTTATCCTGCCGGTAGAGTTTGCAATCAATATGTCCGGGACCTTCTAATGATAAAGGCAATGCGCCGTTAGAAGCCCATCGAACTGCATTGGCTATCAATATGCCATGATCGGGCAATAAGGCACGGCCATAACAACGATCGATATCGCCTGCAAAGTAAACAGCACGTCCGCCACCGGGAAGTGTACCGGCAAACAATGGGTAAGTATCCGGCTCTTCTTTGGGAATCCAGCTAAATTCGGGAGGATAAATAGGGAATGGGGGTATATAGGAAAACAAGGGTTTAAGGTTTCCGGTCGAATTGACCACTTGCAGTCCGCCGCCAAAAGGCAACATATCCGTATTTTCAAATCCTTCCAGCATCTCATGGCGATTATTTACCGAAGGCAAACGTAAATAGTTGTGCGCTCCTGCTGCCTCCCAACCTGCATTGGTAGCGCCGATAGCGCCTTTGGTTTCACCTGTGCGGTTCAGACCTAACAATCGCCATAGTTTATCATTGCCCGAAGGTTGGCCGTCTTCATCCAGTGTAGCGGTCATACCGGTGACTACGATATTACCGCCTTTGTTGATAAAATCGCATACAACATCAATTTCCTGATCTGTCATCACGGCAATATCCGGCAAAATCAATGTGTTTATCCTGGATGAATACTTGCTGATATCCTGTATATTAACAGGGAGAAAAGGAATACGGTAACGCGACAGCGCCTGACAAAAACCTTTCCAGGGGAGCGAAACCCTTTCTCTGACCTGATTGCGTCCGTAAAAGTCGGCATTGGGTTGGCTCCAAACAATAGCTACATTGGAAGCGTCGATGCGATTGTAAAGGTATGGCTCATTATCTGCATGCCATTGAAAAATGGGTACAGGCGTTTCGAATTGCCGGCTGTCGTTTTGGCTGCCTCCAATATGATGAAACCAGGGCGAAATACCTCCGGCAATCCCGGCAATCATCCAAAGGCGTGTTTCCTCCTTGGGATTACTGCCCAAACGGAATGTACGGTTGCCGCGGATATAATTGGCCATGCTTTCAGGCGCCAGCGCCTGTTCATCGGCGGCAAGGCGCAAGAGAGTTCCATTGACGACATTCTGCTCGAACCCGGCGCTTTCGCGACTTTGATGGTCATTGAAAATCATTTTCGAACGCGAAAGGATGGCTTTCAGATCGTTAAAACTTCCCGATGCGGGGTCGGCATGTACCATCCCGAACCACAGACAATCGTCGCCGCCTGCTCTTTGGGTTACTTTATTAAACAAGTCCCAGTTTTCCATCCGACATTCATACCCCCAACGCACCCATTCACGGTAGACAGGGTCGTCCCACGAAACGGCTTCGGGAAGGTCAAGCCCACGCTCGGTTTTAAATTTGACTTTGCAATTATTGCAATAGCATATCGTATTGCGTTCCAAACCTTTCCAACTGTTGTCGGTAAAACCGGCAGGATGGTATCTTTCAATGATTTCTTCGAGCACCTGCGGAATGTATACCTTGTAATAATCGCTGTTGATACAGGAAAAATAACGGTCGTTGGAAATGATAGGGTCGCCGTTTTTCGTGCGACAAAACCAATCGGGATGCGCTTCGTAAAAATCTTTGGTAGCGCGGTTGATATCCATACGGGCTACGACTACGATTCCTTCCTCGCGTGCAGCATCGCTCACTCGTTTGAAAAAATCCTGATCACCCAAATATTTTGCCCTGTATTGAAGTTCGTATTTACTTGGATAATAGGCTACTATGCCGCCGCAATTGATAATAACGCCCTGCGTTTTGGTACGTCGCCATTGTTGCCGCCAAAATTCCAGATCGACCTTTACCGGATCGTCTTCGGTGAAATTGGTCTGCGCCCAACGGTAGGTTGTTTTATACCATGGCAAATCAGCATGAGCATTGTTTTCAGCGTTTTTCGATTTTTCCTGTACAGGCGAATCACATGATGCAAGACTGCACAATGAAACAATGATAACGGAATAGCATAGAATGTTTTTTTTTATATTCATCATATCAATGAAAATCTAAAGTTAATACTGTTTATATAATTCATTTATTACTCCTTTTTGTCCGGTTGCATAATTTGTCCCTTTGGTAACGTGGGTAAGGAATTTGCGCAGGAACTCGTTGGCGTCGCTATTATTCGGGTCGGTAGAGTGCGGGCCTCCAATTAGTGCTGTGGGTAGCGCCTTTTTAAGACCGTCGGCAGCATAGTCATACAGTTTGCAATACTCTTCGAACGACCCTGACCAATAGGCGATGTTCGGTTCGTTCCATACCTCCCAGTACCATGTTTCGACCTCGCTTTGTCCATATCTTTCGATGCTATGTTTTACCCATTCATAGACAAGCTCGCGCCATTTGTCGTAATCTTTCGGCGGATAGGTCCAACCGCGATAAATCTCATTGTATGGGGTGTTTGGCGTCCAGTAATGACGATAAGGTTGCGGATTCGACGACAAGGCTTCGGGCATAAAACCAATCTCTACAAGCGGTTTCATTCCGTTAGTGACGTAGGTATCAATAATTTTATCGACAATTGTCCAGTCATAGACAGGGTTTCCCTTGCTGTCTTCGGTGTAGGCATTGGTCGATCCCCATTTGAGCGCTGCCGTTCCGTCGCCGCTTGTAAGCATGTTATGCGCCCTGACATATACCGGCGTGTAACTCAATTTTTGGAGTTCGCGTAGCAGCTTCACACCGTCTTTCATGTACGTATAGTTTGGTTCGTCGTATCCAAACCATGCCCAGACAGGTTTCATGGCTTCAATCCTGTTGTTCATCTCTGCCTTTATGGTTACGGGTTGGGATTTGATATCCGGCACAGAGGAAAAGAATAAAAATCCCAACAAGAGAATGATAGATTTATATTTCATAGCAAATAGTGTGATTATAAAAAAAATAGTAACTATTCGACAAAAATAGAAATAAAAATTTACCCAATCAAAAAGACGATATTAAAAAAATGAATATCCGTGCTCCAAGATTGTCAAGAGGCGATCGTGTTTTCGATGATGCGACCAACAGTATGAATCATTTTCACATACAATCAATTGGTTTTATGTTAGTAAAAGGGATATTCGTACTGATACACTTGCGTTACAATATGTGCTGCTACGAATAAATTTTGAGATTAATTATTCTGCCGAGATAAAGCAGATAGCTCCCTTGTATACCCTTGCTCTATTAGTTTTTTCATTAAAACCGACAATTCATCTGCTTTCTCTTTGTTTATAAAGTATCTGTTTGATGATTCTGCAGGATCCGTCTTTAAATTGTATAATTGTCCGGTCGGCCCATTCATGATGGGATTTACCCGTCCGGGCGCGCTGAATCCGGCAGAGCCAAGAGCATCAATATATTTCCATAATCAATATATTTTTGTGTTGTTAAAGATTATTTATAATGATGATCTAATAACACATATAACGAGCATGTGTTGTTTAACTGATTTGCCAATAGCCGCCTCTGTCGTTGCCGGTACGTTTTATAAAGCTTATGACTTTAAGCGTATCGATATACCTGTAAACAGTTGTTGTTCCTATACCTAATCCACTGAAATTTATGCAAAAATACATATTTATTCTAATATACTGTTTTTTTCTATACAATAATAATTGATAACAATACAACGTTTGTGTTTTTGCTGAAAAATTTCGCCACATTTCCATTATAAAACATAAAACAACAGCCCCAGCCAGTTTGACAGGGTTAAAAGACAAAATGATACCGGCGAATCATAGATCGCCGGTATCATTCAACCATGCTTTGTTATGATTCAGGTCATAACCTGTCAAATCTCTTTGGCCATTTGAAGATGATACAGTTTTCAAAGATATTGCTTCGTGTAATATAAATCAGCATGAGTCAATAAATCCATTTCTCATCACCAAGATCGGCAAACCTCCTGGCGCTTCTTGAGGTACTCTGTTGCTGCGATAATGCTTTTTTATGCAGATCGACCAGCTCCTTTTCATGATTGAATCTCACTTCACTTTTCTTATCAAATACCATAACACCTTTATTTGTTAAATCGTACTCCGGCCATTTTACAGGAAGTCCCGAATGGTTGGGATTGCCGGTGCGGGCAAAGCTCGCCCATGCTTCACTCATCTCATTCTCAATTTTGTCCATCTCGTCCATGTGATTGACCGGAATCTTTTCGGCATTGTGACGTGTGAAAGGAATATCCGAACAGTGCCATGCGCCCTTTCCACCATAGTAATCGAATTCGACGGCAAACATAAAAACGTAGAGTGGAACTCCCGGTTTCGATTCATTCACCTTGCGCTCGGCCCATGGCAAGAGGTTTCCTCTGTAATTTGTGTCAAAATCAAGCAGTAAAAGTTCATTCTTGCCGGGATAGGCTTTGTTAAACAGTTCGATTAACTTATCTGTATCTTCGCCAAACTTCTCTTTGATAAATTCTCGTTTTTTTTCTGCCGTAAGACTATTCCTATTGGGTATCGGAGGAGTATTGCCATTCTCACAAATAACCGAACCCATCATAACCGGTACTGTTCTGGCGTAGTCGGAAAACGCATGGTGTGGCGGAGCGCCAAGAAACCATCCGTTTTTAACCGGCATAAATTCTTGACCCCTAGATGGATCAACTTCTTCACCTGTTAGTTCATTCAGCTTTAAACGCGCTCTGTAATACGCCCTTGTCAGGACAGGGTATGGAACACGTTCCAATGTTTCGAATTCTCTTTCCGGTATATTAAGTTCACTAAGCATCAGGCTAATTAACTTTTTATGATGTTCCGACGAAAGCGGATTCCATGGCGATACACCGCTTTGGAGGATGACCTTGTGAAAAAGTCCTGCTGCTGCAGGAGCCTGCAGAAGGGTTTGGCATTTGCGACCGCCACCGGACTGCCCAAAAATCGTTACATTATTTGGGTCTCCCCCGAAGCCTTCAATATTATCGCGTATCCATTTCAACGCTTCAATTAGATCGACTATGCCGGCATGTACGGAGTTTTCATATTTACTGCCGTAAGCCGACATGTCAAGATGACCCAAAATATTCAGTCTGTGATTCAATGTAATAAAAACCACGTCGTGATATTTTGCCATATTGTCTCCGTCGTATGCTGCAATCTCTATTGAAGAACCTGCAACGAAGGTTCCCCCATGAAACCATAGCATCACAGGTTTTTTTGCGCTCCTGTCAAGGCTGTTTGTCCAGACATTCAGATACTGGCAATCTTCGTGTTCAGGCCAAAAACGATGTGAATTCAATACTTGATTAGTCGGACGTGAATGATCCATAATAGGACATATATAGCCGAAACTCAACGCATCTCTTACGCCATCCCATGGTTTGACCGGTGTTGGCATCTGAAAACGTTTGGCGTCGGCATACTTAATTCCATGGAACGTATAAATCCCATCTAATTGATAACCGCGAATTTTACCGCTCACTGTCTGTACGATTGGCTCATCGATCGAAAGCAGGAATTGTCTTCCCTTACGATTTTCTTCAGTTTCTTCGTTTGTGCATCCCATAGCGAATGAACTTGTTGAAGCGACTGTTCCTAATGAAGCGACTGTTCCGACGCTTACATTCCTGATAAATTTTCTCCTATCCATTTTTTTAATTATTATGATTTGTTTCTGAATATAAAACGATATAAATTAGCGCTATCTGGACTTAGCAAACAGCCAATCTCTCACAACACTGTTGGTATAAGTTGCCATCCAACTCCAATGCTCAAACGGTATCAGCGTATTGGGATAGAAAAGTGTTACTAAGTTAGTATTGCCGTTTGCAGATGCACGTGCAAGCTGTTCCAAAGCAAAGGAATCGGCCTGTTTACCACGGAGCGTTGCATTCCACATCAATTCACCTTCAACTCCATAGCCCACGTCTATCTTATAGCCATCATTGTTGGCAAGATATGCAATATCGCGTAACCTCTCACCCTTTAAGCGACCCAGATTTAACGGATCCGAACCTGTAGGATCAAGCAACCCGCAAAAAAACCAGTTAGGCACAGCATTTAAGACCTTCTTCATATTCGCCAGCGAGATGTCCGGATCGGTGTAACTCATATAGAAATCAAAAGAAGTACTTATGGATGCGGCAAAGAGGTCCGGATGCCTCATAATCGTATTCCACATCATCGTTGTGCCTCCGGCAAGCGATATAGCATATACGCGTTTGACGTCGATATTGTATGCTGTAATAATATCTTTTATTGCATTATAATAGGCATTATGCGCCCATAGTTCATCGTATGTGACGTACATCATATTCGGTAAACGAGCCGAAGCGCCTATAGTTACAACAAAGCAAGGATTTTTCTTTTGAGATTGTTCGTTCGACCAAATGGTGACGTCATTATGAGTGAAGAGCGCCCCGGTGCGCATGCCTTTGTAGTCAATGCCGCTTAGATCTCCGGATGGAAAGTGTACTACCAATGGCAGGTTGTTCAAATTGTCGCTTTTTTTGTCGTACCCTTCAGGTATAAAGAGATTAATACCAAAATCAATATTATCTACCGTTTCCCTGTATTTATAAACAAAATGATCGATATCTATTCGTATCTCCCTGCTCGCTGAGAATGTGTTTGTTGGAACTAAGTTACCTGAACGAGTTTTCAGGTCGATGTTCTGTGTTATAGTGATATCGTTAAGTTTCGGCCGTTCCCTCTCGATAAAAGCAATAAACTCGCGGGATCTTATGTCATTGTAGGCATATACCAGTTTCAGGAACACGTATTTACCGTATGCCTGTACATCATCAATTTTGCCGCTATTATTCACATAAGGATGGAAAATATTGCGAGGACTTGATGTGACAAATGTTTTAAAATCAATATCTCTGGACTCAATTTCTTCGGAGTACTCAATGCGAATGGAGGTTAGAGTTTCTCCCCAGTCCAGCACTTCCGTCACAAGGCATGCTTCTACAACCTTTGCAGTATCATTAGCTCCAAAGACAGGAATTGAGTATAGTAATACTGCTGTTACAGTCAATAATGTAATTGATAATTTTTTCATTTTTTTAGGTTTACTGTGACGAAATTGGCGTAAAGATATAACCTCCTTTACCATTAGAATCTAACTTCCCAATGCCGGGATAAGGAACATGCATACCACCAACCAAATAATTATTGGCAACAAGGTATCTGAGTATTCCGAGGCGTGACGCAATGGCTAAATCCGGATTTCCGTCGTAAGTGACTCCCACACTTGGATAGGGCATCTGGAATGCCATTGCATGGATCATATCGCCCCATATTACCACGTTGTCTATAAAATAAATAGTGTGACCCGGAGTATGGCCATAACACGTCATTGCCGTTACATTGTCATAAACGACTGTTGGACTATTGATTCCGGGTTGGAAGGTTTCCAACTTATACTCACCCATTGCCTTGCGCGCATTTTCATTAGCGCTTTGTGCTTCAAGAACCGACATCATTAAGGTGGCATTGGGAAATGCCGCTTTGCCATCTCGTAACAATCCTCCGGTGTGATCGCCATGGAGGTGTGTGATAAGGATGACATCAATAGATTCATGTGTTATGCCCAAATTTTTCAGACCGGCGAAGAGTCCTTGTCCATAACCGGTGTCAATAAGGATGTTTTTGCCTTTATGGGTGCGGATGAGGAAGCAGTTGGTGGCCATTGGAAAGGTGCTGTTTGGAGCTACTTGTTCAATCATTTCGGGTGTGGCGCCTTTTACAATATTTAATCCACCCTCCCGCTGTCCTTCGGATATCATAATTACCTCTGAGGGTGTCGTTTTTATTGAAAAGGTGTTCTGTGCAACAGCGCTTATCACCAACATCATAGCAAAAAATGTTGTTAAAGTTTTCATATAATATAAATATTAATTAATAACTACCAACCCGGATTTTGTGTGAGATGTGGGTTGGCATTGAGTTCGGCAACAGGAATAGGCATAAGTTCATGTTTACCCTTTTTCCATCCAAATTGAGTTAATACGAAGGCCTGATTGTTTACTGTTACTCCATCAAAGTTCGGGAGATAATGTCCTTGTTCGCCAAGTATATTGGATGCTGTGATGCCATCCTGATCATTAAGTTTTTCCCATCGCAAAAGATCAATATATCGACTTCCTTCTTTATAAAGTTCAAGGCGTTTTTCCTTCTTAATATCGGTAAGGGTAACTGAAGCCAAAGGAGCCAAGTGGGCTCGTTCACGGATTATATTGATGTAAGTCAGGGCACTGGCCGCATCGTTTGAACGCATGCAAGCCTCTGCTGCATTGAGCAATACCTCTCCATAACGCATAATCCTTAGTGGGCTGAAGGGAGATTCATTCCCGGTTCCCCATGTCCAACTCCCTGATTCTGAACGCATCCTCCGCCATTTAATATCCCAATAACCCTCTGTGCAGTAATAAATTCCGTTGATGCTTACGCCTATTGCTTGCATCTCTTCCCATGTCACAATGCTGCCTTTCAGCCGAAAGCCATTTGGCCCTTCCATCTCTACGAAAGCGTCGTAGAGTGATTTTTTGCAGGTGCCAAGACCGCCATTGCCAACGCCTGCAAGGTCATATTCCGGTAAATAGATGAAATTACCGCCATTGTGTCTGAGCTGGTCGGTGCGCCATGCAAAACCACCACCGTAGGCGCCAGGTCCGGAATTACCGTTCTGGTCAGGCTTTGAGTTAAGTTCCAAAAGACTTTCAGAGCCAAGACTGGTAGTAGCACGAACTACGTATCCGAAATCGGGTTCGCCATTATGGTTATGAAGTTGGTCATCACCCAAAAGCTGATATTTGCCGCTGTTGATTACTGTTTTGAGGAAGTTAGCCGATTCACTCCACTTTTCTTGCCAAAGGAGCATCTTGCCATATAACGCCTGGGTAGCTTCTTTGGTGACACGCAGTGCATTTCCCTTGTCTCCTACCGAACTTTTTGAGGGGAGGTCGCCTGAATTAATTGCAGTTTCGAAGTCTTTATTCACAAAATCCCATACCTCGGCTACTGGAGAGCTGGCTCTTGCAGCATTTGATACGGTAATCTCTTCTTCGTATAGAGGTACATCACCAAAGAAAAATGCTAAGTAAGAATATGCCCATGCGCGAATTACGCGGCACTCGGCAAGTACTCTTCTTTTGGCGGGCGTGTCGGGTTCTACGCGTGCAAGGACGGTGTTGGTGCGTCTGACCATGCCGGCAGGGCCTGTGTAGAAACTTGAGTTGCGCATTTCTCCGTCAAAAGTGAATGAGTACATTGCGGTGGCCATGCCGCTGTTATCGCCCATGTTGGCCCATCCGGGGAAGCAATCGCCGGACATGTACTCTAAATACGGTCCTATAACATGAGTGCCCACTAAGTTGTTTCTCCATTCAACATAGATGTCGGCTAACGCATTAAGCGCCTGTTCGTCGGTTTTGTAGAAATTGTCAATACTTTGCACACCTTGTTGCGAAATATCGAGATACTTTTCACAAGAGGTAACAATAATTGTAAAAACCAGAAAAATAGCCACGAAATATTTATTGATATTTTTCATCTTAATATGTTTTATCTTATTAATTATTCTGTTCATATTCAAAAAATTAAACCATTAGAAGGTAATATTGATACCAAGCGTAGTTTTATTGTATACAGGATATGCGCCTTTATCAATACCGATTCCGCTACCTGTAACTTCGTCCTGTTCTGTACGCGTATTTACAGATATTTCCGGATCGAATCCGGGGTAACTGGTAAAGCAAAAGAAGTCATCCAAGGATAAATATACCCTAAGATCGTTTATCATCAGTTTGCGTAACAGTTTGCGGGGAACAGAGTAGCCCAATTGGATTTGTTTAATCTTGAAGTAAGAACCACTGAAGACCATAGCGCTCGATGCTATGTAATGATGAAATTCATTTGTTCCCGGTCTTGGTTGTGTGGCATTTCTGTTTGATTCGGTCCAACGGTCATCGAAGAAGAGTTGAATACGGTTGCCTGTGACAAAGTCAGGACGATAGAGGCATAGGTACATATCGTTGCCGTATGATCCGTTACCGAATAACAAAAAGTCAATATTTTTCCAGGATGCAGAGAATGTGATCCCGTAGGTAAAGTCGGCAAGTCCGCTGCCTAACATGGTTTTGTCAAGTTCGTTGATAACACCGTTACCATCCAAATCCTTGAAAATGGGTTCTCCATCATTGGGATCGATACCTTCCATTACCCAGCCGCGTAAATACCATATTGGATATCCGGCTTCCATAACTGTTCTGTCAGTCACATTAAAGAATCCCGTACCATTGATTCTTGTAATGGTGGGGTCCAGGTAGGTAACCCTGTTCCTGAGAGTGGCTAAATTAGCTTTGACGCCGTAGCTAAAGTCACTGATTTTGTCTTTCCATCCCAAGTCGAATTCGAAACCTCTATTATCAATGTTTCCGCCGTTTACCCACATAGATGAGAAACCGGTAAAAACCGGCGGTGTGGCGGCTACCAAAAGACCTTCGGTTTTCTTATTGAACCAATCTATAGAGAAGGTGAGGCGATTGTTCAATAATCGGGAGTCAATTCCAAAGTTAAGTTGCGTAGAGGTTTCCCATTTAAGGTTGGGATTGGAGAGCTTGTCCGGATAGTAAGATGTAGTATATGAGAATGTGTTACGATCGGGTGTGAAGTCGTATTGACGATTTGCCGCAGTAGCCATAGATGATGCATATTGATAATTGTAAAGGGCACGAATAGAGCCGTTTACTCCCCATGAAGCGCGCAATTTTAAATTAGAAATAAAATGCAACGGTTTCATAAACTCTTCATCGCTAATGATCCACCCTGCCGATATGGCGGGGAAGTATCCCCAACGCGTCTGAGAAGATAGTTTGGAAGTATCAAAGGCGTCTGCACGAAATGTAATTTGTGCCATATATTTGTTGGCGAAAGAGTAATTAAGGCGACCAAAGTAAGAAAATTGAGCTGCATCAGCGTAACTACCGTTAATGTTTTTGGTTGCATCGGGGTGTTGCCAGCTAAAGTCACGGTAGAGGGGGTCATCGCTGAGGAGGCGGATCGAGCCGGTACCGAGATTTTCTCTGTGTGTTTGACTAAATGAGACACCAGCCATGGTAGTAATATCGTGATTTCCAATACGCTTTCTGTAGTTAGCGAAGTTCTCCCATTGATAAAAGAACGATTCATTTGCATTTCTACTTAAGGTTGGCTGGTAATTAAAGGCATTGCTGTTTGCAAAGTAGGGTGCGTTGTAGTTCTTTCCCATACGATTGGATGTCTGAATACTGAGCCGAGTAGTGATGACCAAATCTTTGATTGGCGTTAAGTCTGCAAAGAGTGTGCCATTGGTACTGTTGTTATATCCCGCATTATGGCTTCTGTTCACAATGGTGAGGGGATTGGGATTGCTTGCGATCAAGAATGGCGATTCAGCAAAGAATCCTTTATTATTGCTCAGCAACAAACCATTTTCGGCATACTCCTTATAGGAAGCAGGAACGTCGTTGATGGTGGGCCAATAAAAAGGAGTGAGGGGGTCGAGCGATAAAACTGCCGTCAGAACACTGCCAAATTCGTAGTTAGATACAACAGATAGTGTCTGACTTCTGTTGTAAGTAAAGTTCACCCCAACCTTGAGCCAGGATTTAATTTTCCGCTCGGCATTTACCAGGAATGTCCATCTTTCAGAGACGTCTTCTTTCCCAACAACAGGGCCATCCTGATTCAAATAGCTCAGGGAGGCGTAGAAAGTTCCCTGTTCACCGGCCTGCGAAAAGGAGAGGTTGTGGCGATGAGAAAACCCTGTTTCGAAGGCGATGTCACCCCAATTGGAATCGGTTTTACCGTCCCAATTCGCATTGATGAATTCCTGATTCAAATATCCGGCTTCAAGCATATAAGTCTGGTAGTCTGCGGCATTAAGCATCTTGGGAACGCGTGTAATGTTGTTAAAAACGTATTGACCATCATACATGATGGTTCCTTGGGCAGTGCCCGAACCTCTCTTCGTGGTTATCAAAATCACCCCGTTACCGGCCTGCGCCCCATAAATGGCGGCAGAGGCAGCATCTTTGAGCACTTCCATAGATTCAATGTTGTTTGGCTCAATAAAACCGATATTGCGTACCTGCACCCCATCCACAATGTAGAGGGGAGAAGATCCTGAATTGGAGCTGATACCACGGATTTGCACATCGGTTGTAGCACCCGGTGCTCCCGCAGAAGAAATCAACTGTACGCCTGCTGTTTTGCCTTGTAAAGCTTGGTTTGCATCGGTGATTGATCGGTTCTGGATATCACCTGTTTCAATCTTAGCAATGGCGCCCGTTACGTCGCTCTTGCGCTGAACGCCATAACCTACAACCACGACTTCTTCCAAAGCTGCTACATCTTCGCGTAGAATGATATCAAAACGTATTTGAGTTGTTGAATTCACTTCCTGCGGTATGTATCCGATATAAGAAATTTGTAAAATAGCGTTAGTTGGCACATTCGAAATGGTAAATTGACCGTTTATGTCTGTAACGGCGCCATTCGTTGTGCCTTTAACCACAACATTGGCGCCAATAATTGGGCCTTCGGCATCGCTGACGACTCCGGTTATGGTTCTACCTTGTGGTTGTTGCGATAAAATTTTGACGGACGATTCAGGGGTTTTTACACTTGCAATTACAATCTGTCGATCTGAAACATAATATTGATTTTTTGTGCCTGCAAAGATTTGATCCAGCACTTTCTCCACTCCTTCATTTTCGACTTTGACCGAAACTTTGCGGTTTAAATTCACCGAATTGTCCAAATAGAAAAAAATAAATTCGCTATTCTGTTCGATTTCATTAATTATTTCCTTAACGGTTCGGTTGTTATATTCAAAGGTGAAAAAAGTTTTTTGTGAGTATGTTTCGTTGGCAAAGCATGAGCCTATTCCTAAGAATATAAAAAACAGGCAACATTTCATAATACGTATTAGTTTTTTTTGTTTAGTTTTTTTTTCGTTTAAGTTTATTTTTTCCATACTTTTGTAGCGGATTTAAGTTAGTAAAATTTGAGGATACTAAATTTGAATTTGAGGTCGGATAATATGGCAGTATTATCCGGCTTTTTAGTGTGATGTTTTGATGTAAATTATAGATTCATAGGCATTCGTTTATTATGGTTTAACAATAACAGTATATTCACTTTCTGATGTTTTCCTGATTACTACCGGCGCTGTTTTTTCTAAAGCGCTTAATACTTCATGTATGTCGTCTTTCAAGTCTAATTTTCCGCTACAACTTAATTCCCTGATGTTTTCATTCCAATTAATTTGCACATCGTAATACTTTGATAATTTCGATAGAATTGTGCCAAGGTCTTGGCTGTAAAAAGGAAAGTATCCATCTTTCCATGCGATGAAATCCATTACATCAACTTTAATAATAGAACAATCATTATTTTCTTCATTACAGGAATACAGTTGATTAGGTTTCAGGATTTCTTTGGGATGGTTTTTTCTACTGACTTCAACTTCGCCGCTGACAAGAACTACCTGAAAATTTGATTGATCTGCATAAGCAGATACATTAAATTGTGTTCCGGTTACCTTCACGCCATACGTACCGGTTTGCACATAAAACGGACGGTCAAGGTCGGAGGCGACATCTAAATAAATTTCACCTTCGACAAATATTTCCCGTTTGTTTTTTTCGAAAGAGACCGGATAGACTAACTTAGAACCTGAATTGATCCATACGCGTGTGCCATCGTTGAATGTAAGCATTGAGCGTTTACCTGCCGGTACAACTAATTGATTGTAAACATGCGTATCATCTTCAACGCCTTCATTTACGTCCATTTTCTCTCTGTTGTTGATATTCACCATCCCTTCTTCATCGTAATCTATTTGAGCTTCCTGTCCTTCTATATGTATTTTACGATTGTTGGAGAGTACTATATGGACATTATCCGTAGTTTTGTCTACAGACTCAAAACTATGCATTATGCTATGATAATCAGCTATGACAGATTGAGATTGATCGGATAAAAGGATGTACCAACCGGCTACAACAAGAAGACAAATCGAGGCGGCAATACTTCCGCTCCAAACAAAAAGCCTCATCGAGCGCCGCTTATTCGATTTGTTTTCGTTGTTGATTCGGTTCCAGAGTTCTTTTTGCGACGAGGCAGATAATTCCGGCATATCCGAATCTTTTTTAATTAATTCGAAAAATTCAGACAAGATTTTATTCATATCTTCTGATTGAGGAAATTTTTTATTCATATACAAAGAGTCAATAGTATGGTTTTTATACTCACTTTTAAGGAAGTTTTTTATCTATCCGCGTTTTCAGGCCGGAAATGCTCCCGAATTTTTTTGACGGCGCGTTGGAGCAGGTTTTGGGCAGATTGGTAATTGAGTTGCATGAGAGTACAGATATCATTAAAACCAAGCTCCCGGATATAACGGTAATAGATAATTTCTTTTTGTCGGGGGGACAATATCTGTAAAATTTTTGCCACCAGATTTCGCCGGTTTCTATGGGATTCATCGTCAATATATTGTTCTTCGACTGTCGGTTCAAGGAGAAATGTATCCATTTCCTTATCCATGTTTTCAAATCGGGATTGCCTCTCCATGGCACGCTTTATATTATTTTTAAGGGAGACAAAGAGATATACTTTTACATTGGAAGGAGGTGGAACAAGCCGTTTCCTGTTTTTATAAAGGGTGGTAAATAATTCCTGAATGCAATCTTTCACAAGTTCACCATCCGAAGTGAATCGTGAACCATAACGGAAAAGTATCTGAACAAATTCATTATATAACCGACTATATGCAGCAGTTTCTCCCGATATAAATCTTCTCCATAAATCATTGCTTTCTTCTTCCTGCATGATTGACCACTTAGCTAAAAGTTTTTGCGAAATTATTAAAAAAATCTATATCCATGTTCCTTTCCTCCAAAGGTATTCGAAGGGGCCTTGTCGGCTCCGGGTGAGCCACCACCTGCTGAAAAGAAGTTGCAAGGCGAAAATAACTACTCCCACAAGCAGGCTTATCGTTGAGCCGAGGTATTTATACATAGAAAGTCCCCATCCGAAATAAATGAATGTTCCGATCAAAGACTGGCCAATATAGTTGGTTAGGCTCATGCGACCGTAGGATACAAACATTCGTTGGAATTTTAAGCCGCCGTATCTGAACCAAAGCAGTATGAAGCCCGACACTAAAAATGTCATAAAAGCGAAATTGGAATAGGAAGACAGTACGATATTGAATGGAATAACCAACGATCGCTGCATTACCAACGTCGGAATAAGGGTTTTCAACAGGAATAGCGGGATGAATGTGATGGTCGCCCAGATGAGTATGTTTCTCCAAAACCTACGGCTTCCGGGTGAGTCAACAAACTTATTCGTGCGACCCAGCAGCATCCCAAACAGAAAGAAGGCTGCGGTCTGAAATAACCTGCCGTTGGCCACTTGCCAAACATTGCTGTAAAGCTGTCCATTCCATATATTGGCCTTCATCACATCCCAGAGCGACCCTTCAGTAATGGCAGGAAGGATCTGCCTGTAATAGGGCGAATGTAAGCTGCCTGAGATAACCCAGTCAGGATTGAAAAAGGCGTAGATAATACGCCCCCATTCAAATGGCTGGAGCATCAGTATAACTGCGATAATAAGCGTCGCTTTGTTGCTAACCTTACGCATCGGGACAAGGATAAGCCCCACGACCGAATAGAAAACAAGTATGTCGCCTGCATAGAATATAGCATGGAAAGTGCCGAAGAGAAAAAGCAGGAACAGCCTCCACACAAAACGCCACTTAAAATCAGTGCCTTGAGCCTCACGGTTACGGAACTGTATATAAAAGCTGAAGCCGAACAGTAAGGTGAATATAGCGTAGGCTTTGCCGGCGAAAAGAAAGAAAACCACTTCGCCTACCCACTTGTCGACAGAGGCCAATGCAGGGAGGATATTGTGGGTGAGGCGGAAAATATTGTAGTGTTCAATGTTGTGAATCAGCACAATACCAAAGAGAGCGAAGCCTCTGAGAGAGTCTACCACATTGATCCTTGCCGGGTTATGAGGTGTTGTTGTTATTTTGTCAGCCATTTTATTCGGATATTAATATCACACACAGTGACTGACAAAAATAGTAAAAAAAACAGTTATTCAATGATGGATACTGCTAAAAATACCACTTATAACGCCCCCGTCATTGTGAGACTAACCTGCAATCTCCTGTAAATAAGGAGATGCTGAAACAAGTTCAGTATGACGATGTAATGGTTACATTTCTGAATACTTATTTTTTAATTATTTTAAATATTCCACTTTTGAATGCGCCGCGCAGCGGAATTTCAATGCCTGTATGCATCAGAAAGTTGCCGCTGAAAACGCCTTCAATTCCTTCAATGGTATACCGGGCGTCAGACTGAAGACCTCTGAATTGTATCAGGGATGACCGTTGGTTTTCAGGGATTGTGTTGTTGGGATATTCGGCTAAATTGTAGGCAAATACAATGCTTTCGGAGCGTTCTTTATTGACAAATTGCAAGATACTGCGGTTGCTTTCGTAAGGTGAGATCAAACGGTAGGGGACGCCTGTCTGAACGGTTTGTCGTATCTCTTTGTAACGGGCTATTTTCGCTTTGGCAATTTCCTTTTCCGCATCCGTCCATTTCGTAATATCATAACCGACGCCCAAAACGCCTGCCATAGAAACGTCGAATTTAAAGTCGAGCGGAGGATGCTGCCGGTGCCAGTCTTCGTGTGTTACCCATGAAATCATCGTATTGGCAGGAAATAGCGTCAGGTAGGAATCCTGAATAAAAATACGGTCGATGGGATCGGTATTATCGCTCGTCCAGTTGAAGTCGAATCGCGAATTCATCGCCATATCAATGCGTCCGCCTCCGCTCGAACAGTTCTCGAACCAGACTTCGGGAAATTCAGCCCTTAACGTTTCTACCAATCGGTACAGATTTTCGACATACCGGATGCGCACTGCGCGCTGTTCGTCGGCTGGCGCTGAGGGGTAGCCCGGATCGGTCATCTGTTTGTTCATATCCCATTTGATAAATTTGATATTATTCTCTTTCAGCAACTTATGAAACGATTGATAGAGATACTGATACACGTCTTCGCGTGATAGATTGAGTATCAACTGGTTTCGCCCTTCGTGACGTTGCCGGTTGGGAAAGTGGAATACCCAGTCGGGATGGGCGCGATACAAATCGCTGTTCGGATTGACCATTTCGGGTTCGATCCAGATGCCGAAATCCAACCCTAACGCATTGATTTTCTCTATCATCGGTTGCAGTCCGTTCGGAAATTTGTTTGTATCCACTGTCCAGTCGCCCAAGCCTGCTTTGTCGTTCACACGTCCCTTGAACCATCCGTCGTCAATCACAAACATCTCGACGCCAATCTCTTTGGCTACTTTGGCCAGCGCTAATTGATGTTCTTCGTTGACGTTGAATGTGGTGGCATACCAACTGTTGTAGAGTACGGGGCGAATCTTTTCGCGGTGCGATGATGGCAACAATTGTTCCCTGATATACGAGGTCAGGATATGTGTTACACCTTCTGTGCCCTGCTCGGTGTAACCGAAAACGATGCGGGGTGTCGTAAATGAACTGCCGGGTTTGAGGTTGAGTTCCTGATCCCAAAAATTGATGCCGCCGGTAATTTGTACCGGTCCGTTGAATGACTTGTCGAAATCAATGCGCCAGTTGCCGCTGTACTTGATAGAACCGAACCATACTTTCCCGCTGAAACCATCGGTTTCGCCTTCGGGACGGATAAAAAATGAGGATGATCCATACGACTTAAAGTCTTTCACCTGAATCGTTTTGACGCCGGGCGTAAGTTTAGTGGTTTGAGGCGTAAATTCATATCCCCAAACGCCTGCATAATGCGTCAATTCGTAGGCGTCTTTAGGCAGGAAGATGGAACCTGAAAGTAAGTTTTCGACTTTTATATTTCCTTTTTTCCCGGTGTTACGGACTTCCACCCATTTTTCAATCAGGTCGTATTCAGGGATGACCCGGATAGAGGATATCACTTCAAAGGGGTAGTATTTATCGCATTGAGTGATTTGTAATGTTTGCGTTCCGTCGTTGGCGTTTATAATATCATAAGATTTATACGCCAGTTCGATATCGCGGACGCCGTCAGGGAAAATGACTTCGAGTAAAGGAGTTGCGTCTGCAAATCCGCCTCTGACAGGAATTTCAGCGCCCATCGGTCGCCCTGCCATTTCACTGAGGCTTTTATTTCCGTAACCGACTATGCGGACTTCGTTGTCAACTGTACTTAATTGATAAGTTGTAGAACGGGTTGTGATTGTCCAGCTTTGATTATCGGCGCCGACACGGATTGAGTGCTGGCTGAAAGCAGCAACTGCTATCAGACTGAATGTTAAAATTAAAGATATTCGTTTCATAGAAAAAAAGTATTATTATCCAAAATGTTGTGCTGCAACATGATTATTGGTAATATATCTGATTAAGAAAAGATTACCACGTTGCTGATAGAGCACATACCATGTTGTAGATTTATTGGCACGATAAGTGATATATTTTAAATTTTTAGCAATTTTAATAAAATATGACGGTGCATCTCGATCCGAAAGCATACCAATGTTCTTTTCTACATAAGTAAAAATTTTATCCACATAAGATTTTGCATTTTCAGGATAACTAAAATATCCTTTTTCAAATAGAAGGAGTAATAGCTCATTCAGAAATAATTCAACTTCCTTTGCGTATATTATCTCTTTTCCCATGGCCATGCGTCAATTCGCTCATACATACGTTGCCTTATTTCTTTTCCCGAAATAGCTGACGCCCATGCTTTTTCGAAATCATCATCATGGGTAATCACTCCAACTTTCTCTAAAAACGGAATAAGGTCTTCACCATGCTGTTCAAGATCAACACTGACGTAACGCCGTTGTGTTTTTCTGTCTTTTTCAAAAAAAATACCTGATATTGCATTCATGATGTTATAATTAGTTTTTTTCTTCTGCAAAATTAATATAAATTATGTATTTACTGCAAAAACATTGTTTTTATAGTGTCTACATTCACTTCTTTTGTTGGATTGAAGCGTTCGGAGGCCATATATTCCAAAATGTTTTGGCGGAACTGAGCGGCGGCGGGGCGTTTACTGAGGTCTTTTTGCAGGTCGACGCTGCAAACCATCAGTTTGCCGTTCCCGACTTTGGCCTCGAACAGGATACCGAGTTTGCGGTTGGTAAACCAGTCATCGATCAGGTGGACGATCGGACGGAAGTCTGCCGGAAAATCATCCATAATCATTGCATCGCACTCACTGACAATGTCCCACCACTGATAATCGCTCACCCCTTCGTTTGGAAAAGCTGACAGGGCAGCGTGGTTCGAATCACACAGAATACCCAATGTGTGAGGCGCTTGCTTGCGCGTCCAAGCCGTATTCCAGAAAATACTCGAAAAACCGACCGGTATGGAACCCCCTTTTTCCGGTCTGACTGTACCGCGAGGAAATGTCAATAATACATTTTCACCTCTATGTAGCTTATCCAAAGCCGTTTGGTCAAGACGGGAAGTGATAAACGGCATATTCGGTATTACCTGTTTCTGAGCCGGATACACCCAGATATTCCATTGATTCCTTACCGTTGTATTTTCGATTTGTACGGAGACAATCAATTGTTGAGGCTTGCTGATTTCATCGAAGGCAAAATCAATCGTTCCGACAGGAATACAATTGTCTAAAGGCAGGTTTTGCCGGAAACTTCCTTTTTTCAGCGATTGACCGTCCAATGTCGTAATCGTCCAGGTGATTGTTGCATTATTGATGGGTTTTTCGCCGAAGTGGGCAAATTCAACCGGGACATTCATCTTTTCGTTGTTCAGCCAAACCATTTTAGGGAAACGGATAAGGGGAACGGTCGTGTTACAAAATGTACTGTATTCACTGCCGTCCACATAACCTTTCGTATCCCAAAACGGGTCGACCACACCCACCAAAGCCGTGCCTTGTCCGGGGAAATCGTGCAGGTCGAGCAGTTGAAAACCCGCGAATCCGGGCGTTCGCAAAGCAGCTTCGATATCAGCTTTGTAACAGAGTGTTTGCAACCGGCCGGAAGCGTAAAGAAACTTGTCGGCAAGGTCAGCCATATTTTTTTCGGCCAATGTCTCCCGGAAAATCTCAAAATTTTTCGCTTTCAGTACGCCTGTATATTTGGCGATCTCATTGAAATTAGGATAGACGCACCACTGGCCTATCTCGTGGCTGACGGTCGGCATATCGTTTTTGATGATTGCAGCAAAATCGTAGTCGGTGCGCGGAGGCTGTGCATTGATGATACTTCGCAATCCTGCACCCCAGGCCTGTATGCGCGGATCGGGTGTATTCCAATAATCTGCATTTTCGATGTATGGCCATCCTGCTGCGCTTGTATAAACGCGCCGCGTATCTTTCTTTTTCCAGTAGTCGACCAATTCCGACAGGTATTGCACCTGATTCCTTCCTCCCGGCTCGTTGCCGTAATTCATCAGGCAAAACGAAGGATGATTGCCGTAGGTTTTAAGAATGCGGTCGCCTTCATCGTATATCCATTTGTCAAGAGCGCTTCCGTTGCCGATGGTAGCCCATGCGGCACATTCCACTTGCAGGTAAATCCCCATGCTGTCGGCCATATCGAAAGCGACTTCGGGCGGACACCATGAGTGGAAGCGGACATTATTCAATCCGAAATCCTTGCAGGTACGGTATATCTTTGCCCAATATTCGCGCTCCATAGAAGGATATCCTGTTAAAGGGAAGATACAGCACTCCAGCGTGCCGCGCAGAAAAACCGGTTGTCCATTAACCATAAAACGTGTTCCTTCGCTTTTAAATTCGCGGAAACCGAAATTCGTGTATTTTTCTTCCCGACCGTCAATAGATTCAACGATTGTCTTCAACCGGTACATATTGGGCGAATGTTCCGACCAAAGTTGTACGGATGGGTTTGCCTCTATGGTTGTTTTTAAATTCAAATCTTTGTCAACAGGTATTAAATCCTTTTTTACAGGAACCCCATCAGCATCATTTGAGAAAACAGAAACCTGGTCGAAAGGTGAGAAATTAAATTTGACAGGTTCGCTTGCAGGCTCTCCCGTCAATGTTTCAATTTGCATGATCACGTTGATCATTCCGGGATTTCTTTTTTCATTAAATTTTATGTTTACGTCGATGTTTTTCGCCTCAATGTCGGGATAAATCTGAATATTATCTATATAGAACTGTGGTTTGGCCGAAAGGGTCAACCGTCCGGTGATGCCGTTCCAATTGCTTTGTGTATGGTCGGATACGCTGTGTGCATTGATGCCGACAGGGATGTGTATGCGGTTGTCCACGCGAAGGGCAAAAACATGTTTGCCAGGTAGCAGGTCATCCAATGCGTACAGATGGGGTGTTGATAGGCCATCCTGTTTTCCTATTTCTTTGCCATCCACATACAAGGTTGTTTCCCAATGGGTTCGTTCGAGTTCGAGCATCAACGTTTTCCCATTCCAGCCGGAAGGAATACGTACTTCTTTCCGGTACCATGCAACCCCCACATAATGTTTTTCGGGATTCAGCCAAAATGGGACCTTAATATTGCCGGTTTGTCTATATCGTTCGTATTCGGGCGCTGTGTACCAGGCGCTGTCTACAATTTGACCGGTCCATTGGGTATAAAGGTCAATGTCATTGCCGTATCCTTGTTCCTGCAACGAACCGGGCAACTGTAATTTTTCTGTAAACGGCTGATTGTACCATTGTTCTTTAACACCGATGTCTTCAGGGTCTAACCGGACGAGCCATTCACCGGCCAACGACAGTTCCTGTTCTTTTTGTCGGCAACCAACAAGCAATAATGCAAGCGTGATAAATAGTATTGATTTGGTATTCATAATTTAAATTTTTAATTATTGAGTCAATTCTCTCTCGATCTCTTCTAAGCTCTTGCCTTTTGTTTCGGGCAGCATGATGCGGATAAACAAGAATCCGGCCACACAAATCCCTCCATATAACCAGAATGTACCGGATGCCTGCAAATATTCATTGAGCAATGGAAACGTATAGGTCAACAGGAAACAGGCCGTCCATAAAAAGAAGGTAGACAGCGCCATCGCCATGCCTCTGATTCTCGCCGGAAAGATTTCCGACAAAATGACCCAGACGGTTGGCCCCAGCGACATGGCAAAACAGGCGATTGCTAAAACAACTAACAGCAGCATCGGCATACCGCCGATGTGAAAAAAGTAACAGGCTCCCATCGCAGAATAAATAAGGGCAAGACCTGCTGAACCGATAAACATAAGTGCGCGTCGTCCCCAACGGTCGACCGTATAGATGGCCACAAACGTAAAGATAACATTAGTGACGCCCGTCACGACGATATTCATCAATACCTCCGAAACCGTATAACCGGCTGCCGTAAAAATCTCGTCCGCATAATTGAAGATCACATTGATACCGCACCATTGCTGGAAGATGGCCAATACGACGCCTATCAATAATATCTTTCGTACGCTTGGATGTGCGATCGCCTTCCGGTCGGTTTTTGTTTGAGCGGAGGGGATGCGCCGGATTTCCTCCAGTTCTTTTTCCGCATGAAGCGATCCGCCTATACGTCTAAAAACCGTTTCTGCTTCTTTTACTTTACTATTTATAGCTAACCAGCGCGGGCTTTCGGGAATAAGTAATGCGAGGACCAGGAAAAGGATGGCCGGAATCAGTTCTGCCCAGAACATCCATCGCCATGCCCATTCAATCCCTGTGGCGGTAATTATTCCGTTGTCGGGGGTGTACTGTCTTCCAATAAGCCAGTTGACGCATTGAGCTGTCAATATACCCAGCACAATGGTTAGCTGGTTTAAGGATACATACCGGCCTCTGACGGAAGCAGGCGATGCTTCTGCAATGTAGATGGGTGATATATTGGAAGCGATTCCTATGCCGAATCCGCCCAATATGCGGAAAAGGATAAACCATGTAAAACTGTCAACCGCTCCGGTTCCGTAGGCTGAAACCACGAAAAGAGCGGCTGCTGCAATCAGCATTTTTTTCCGGCCATACCGGTCGCTCCATGCGCCCGACAACAATGCGCCTGTCAGGCAACCGACCAGCGCGCTGCTCATTGCCCAGCCTCGCAAAGCAGCCGAACCACTTAAGTTAAAAAATGGTTCGTAAAATATCTTTGCCCCTCCGATCACGACAAAGTCGTAACCGAAAAGCAGCCCTCCCATTGCAGATACAATAATAATGAACAGGAGATAAAAAGTGTTTGTCCGCATGTCAACAAATGTTTAGTCAGTATTAATAATAATCACTTTTAAACCCAAAGGTCACAAGGGGTTTTCACAAAGGACACAAAGGGTTTAAAATCATTTTATTTGCATCAGAATAAAAGCGTGGCAGAGATCATCCATGTATGCGGCTTGCCTTTTAAGTCGTGCAGGCTGGCATTATAAGTACTGTAATTATCGGTTAATCCCAAGTTATATGTCAATCCAACCTGTATGCGTTTCAATATTTCAACGCCTGCCGTAAAATTCAGACCTGCCCCGAAAGATTTGGCTTTGATTTGACCGTCCACATTCCTTATATAATCTCTGACGCTTCTGTCCTTATCGCCTCCGACCAAAAAATTTACATAAGGACCTGCTGCAAAGTAAGGTGCAACCACAGGGATTCCGATTTTTATTTTCAGATTGAGGGGCACTTCTAAATAATCACTTACAAAGCTATCGTCATTGGCATAAAATCCTTTTTGCGAATACAGAATGCCAAAGTCGACTCCTACGCCTGCATCCGACATAAATTCAAAAAGCGGTCCGATATGAAAACCCGTTATGTTTTCCGAGTTAAGAATATCTTTACTGAATGACACAGTAGAAATATTTGCACCTCCCTTGATGCCAAAACGAAATTGTGCATGAATCGTTGATGTGGCTACAATCAATAAAGCCATTAAAACCGGTAAAAAACTTTTTCTTCTTTTCATTTTTATATCCTCCATTTTTATAGTTTTAGTTTTCTTTAACCTTCCCCTGTCCCCCTCCAAAGGGGGATAAACGATTAAAATTCAGCGTTATTTGGCGTCCGTGGGAAAGGTATCACATCACGGATATTCGCCATTCCGGTCACAAACAGTAATAAACGTTCGAAGCCAAGCCCGAAACCGGCATGTGGAGCCGTTCCGAAACGACGCGTATCAAGATACCACCATATATCCTTAACAGGAACACCCATCTCATTGGCGCGTGTCTGTAATTTGTCGTAGTCGTCTTCGCGTTGTGAGCCGCCGATTATTTCGCCAATTTTTGGAAAGAGCACATCCATTGCACGCACGGTTTTCCCATCGTCATTTTGTTTCATATAGAACGATTTGATTTCTTTTGGATAGTCGGTCAGGATTACCGGACATTTGAAATGCTCTTCCACCAAATAGCGTTCATGCTCGGCAGCCAGGTCGGATCCCCAGAAAACCGGAAATTCAAATTTCTTACCTTTACCGATCGCTTCTTCCAGAATTCGGATTCCTTCGGTATATTTCAAACGAATAAACTGTTGATTTAAAACAAAATACAAACGATCGATTAATTCTTTGTCGAACATATCATTGAGAAAGCGGATATCGTCCATACAATTGTCCAAAGCCCACTGAATGCAGTATTTGATAAAGTCTTCGGCCAACTGCATATTATCTTCAATTTCATAGAATGCCACTTCGGGTTCAATCATCCAAAATTCTGCCAGATGGCGGGGCGTGTTTGAATTTTCTGCCCGAAAAGTGGGGCCAAAAGTATAGATAGCGCCCAAAGCCATTGCCGCCAGTTCACCTTCCAACTGACCTGAAACGGTCAGGCTGGTCGGTTTGCCGAAGAAGTCGGTTTCGTAGAGCACAGACCCGTTATCATCTTTTTTCAACTCATTCAGGTTCATCGTTGTGACTCGGAACATCTGTCCCGCTCCTTCACAATCGGAACCTGTAATGATCGGCGTGTGAAAATAGAAAAAGCCGCGTTCGTGGAAAAAAGTATGGATAGCCATTGCCAAATGGTGGCGGATGCGAAAGATAGCGCCAAAAGTGTTGGTTCGCGGGCGTAGATGGGCTATTTCGCGGAGGAACTCCAATGAGTGTCCCTTTTTCTGCAACGGATAGGTAGCCGGATCGGCTGTTCCGTACAGAATGATATCTTCGGCCTGAATTTCAACGTTTTGTCCCGAACCTTGCGATTGTTGCAATTTACCGGTTACGCCAATACATGCGCCTGTAGTGACGGGTTTCAGCGTTTCTTCGCCGAAACGATCCGTATCTATGACGATTTGCAGGTTGTGAATAGTTGATCCATCGTTTAATGCGATAAAATTCACCTGCTTGTTTCCTCTTCTGGTGCGAACCCAACCTTTTACATGAAGGTCTGATCCATACGCACTCATTTTCAATATGTCTTTGATTGTTGTCCTGTCCATATCAATTATTTACCAATTTATGTCCCCCTTTGAAGGGGGTCAGGGTGATGTCAATATTTATTTTAAACAACTAAACTCTAAACTCTAATATCTAAACTCTAATATCTAAACTCTCACTCAAACGACCCCATCCTGAGGGCATTAACTTCCATTTCATTCAGGTAGCGCCATTTGCCACGCGGCAGATTTTTCTTTGTCAAACCGGCAAAATACACACGATCGAGTTTGGTGACATGATAGCCCAACGCTTCAAACATACGGCGAACAATACGGTTCCGACCCGAATGTATTTCGATACCTACCTGATTTTTATCTTCTTCATTTACATAGCTGATTGCGTCTGCGTGTATTTCTCCATCTTCGAGTTCGATACCGTTTGCGATCTTTTCCATATCTTTTATATCCACATCTTTATCCAACCAGACATGGTAGATTTTTTTCTTTTTAAAAGAAGGATGTGTTAATTTGGCTGCTAAATTACCATCGTTGGTAAGCAGCAATACTCCGGTGGTATTGCGATCCAAGCGCCCGATCGGATAAATCCGTTCGTCGCACGCGCTTTTTACTAATTTCATAATGGTAAGGCGTTCTTCGGGATCATCAGTTGTAGTTAAGCAATTTTTGGGTTTATTCAATAAGACATATACTTTGCTTTCAATTTTGACTGTTTGATCGTGAAACATAACAGTATCCATTCGCGATATCTTTGTTCCCAATTCCGTTATTACCTTATCATTAACTTTAACTACGCCGGCCTGGATATAGGTATCGGCTTCTCGACGTGAACACACTCCTGCATTTGCTAAAAATTTGTTTAAGCGAATCGGTTCGTTCGGATCCGTCAGCGCTTCCTTGTATTTTAACTGTTTCCGATGGCTATATTTATTATTCGGATTATAATCGCTTGTATTCCCCTGTTTTCTGCCTTTTGTTTTTTTTACCGATGCGTTCGGATTTTTCGGACGATTGGTATGATATTCGTCGGTTCTTGGTTTTTCGTTTCCTTCTCCCATATAACTGTGACTCTGTGAATAGGCCTGTCGTTGAGGATAATGAGGTTGTATGGATCGTTTTTCGCTTTGTTCAGGGAAAGGTGAATAACTTTGCCGGTTTACATTTTCTCTTAAATTTCCGTCATCCGGACGGCTGGTCTGTGGCCGGTTGTAATTAATTCGATGACTGTCCTTAATGCGAGGGCGACGTGCCGAAGCGTTACGAGCTGTTTCCTGTATTAGAGCGCCTGCTTCTCTTGACGATTGATAGATAGGCTTTCTTTCTTGAGTGTGTGTGTGTGAACTTTTTCGTTCCCATTGATTTTCAGATTCATTTTTTTTCGGATTAGGTTGGTATCCGCTTCTTTCTTCTACATTCATTTAAAAAATAATTTTGATTGTTAAACTTTTGTAATCTCCCGATCACATTTTTATATTTATTTAATTATTAAATTGTTAAATCTTTGAATTATTAAATTCCCAAATAGTTATTCGGCGTTATGGCCATTAATTCTTGTTTTACCGAATCACTTAATTGTAACTGTTCGATAAAATGCTTGATTGATTGTTCGGTTATATCTTCGTTTGTGCGTGTCAGTTTTTTTAAAGCCTCGTATGGTTTCGGATAACCCTCTCTCCTTAAAATGGTTTGAATTGCTTCGGCTACAACAGCCCAATTTATATTCAATTCATCATGTATTGTTTTTTTATTTATTATTATTTTTCCAAGCCCTTTCGACAGACTTTTCAGCGCGATCAAAATATGAGCAAAAGGAACGCCAATATTACGGATAACTGTAGAGTCGGTCAAATCTCTTTGTAAACGGGAGACCGGCAGCTTCATACTCAGGTGCGTCAACATTGCATTGGCCAGTCCCAGATTGCCTTCCGCATTTTCAAAATCTATCGGATTTACTTTATGCGGCATCGCTGACGAACCCACTTCGTTTTCTTCGATCTTTTGTTTAAAATAATTCATCGAAATATATAGCCAGATGTCTCGACACAAATCAATTAAGATCGTATTGATTCTTCGTAAACCATCAAAAAACGCGGCTAAATGATCGTAGTTGGATATTTGAGTTGTACATTCCTCACGCTTCAGACCTAATATCTCATTTACAAAACGATTTCCAAAAGCAAACCAGTCAATTTGAGGGAAGGCTACATAATGGGCATTAAAATTTCCGGTAGCGCCTCCGAATTTTGCAGCGATGGGAATATTTTTCAAAACTGTCAGTTGTTGTTCCAAGCGATATACAAACACCTGAATCTCTTTGCCAAGTCGGGTGGGAGAGGCAGGTTGTCCATGCGTTTTAGCTAACATAGGTATCTCTTTCCAGTTTTCGGAATGTTCCTTTAAACGTTCAATAAAGGAATGTAATTCAAAATAATACACATCTTCGAGTGCATTTTTTATGGCCAATGGAAATGCCGTGTTATTGACGTCCTGAGACGTCAGACCAAAATGAATAAACTCCTTGTAATCATGCAACGACAGCGCGTCAAATTTTTCCTTTAGAAAATATTCGACTGCTTTCATATCATGGTTTGTGATCCTTTCAATTTCTTTGACATGTAGCGCGTCTTCGATCGAAAAATCAAGATAAATTTTTTGCAGATCTTGTTTTATTTCTGTTGTATCCAATGGTTTCAGTTGCGGAATAGTTCCCGCAAGCATCACAAAATAGTCTACTTCGACTTTTACCCGATACCGTATCAAGGCAAATTCGGAAAAATAAGAAGCCAGTACTTCCACTTTATCCCGATACCTTCCATCTACAGGTGAAATAGCTGTTAATTCCGAAAAAAACATTGTTTTCATTGAATCAGGCTGCAAAGATACGAAATAAATTACGAATTGCGAACGTTCCCTATTGTAAAATATAAATCAAATAATGAATTGTTTTGGAAAGGGGGCAATTATGAATTTTGAAGAGAGTTTTTTTAAAAAAAACAAAGATTTTTTTATAATCTTTTTTTTATTTGCTATATTTGCATCAATTTACAACGATGATTTATTTATTTATTAAAAAAACATTATACTATGTCACCAATTACAAGAAGAACATTTATTCAACAAGGCGCATTTGCAGCAGCTGCGCTAACAGTAGTACCGAGCACTGTGCTGGGTAAAAGTCATGGGTATCAAGCTCCAACAGACAAATTAAATATCGCTGTCGTTGGACCGGGCGGTAGAGCCGGCGGTGTGATGAGAGATATTGGCGATAACGAAAACTTCGTTGCCCTTTGTGATATCGACTGGCAAAGAGCGGCTGCTCAGTTCGAAAGATATCCGAATGCCAAAAAGTTTAAGGACTGGCGTAAAATGTACGACGAAATGGGAAAATCTATTGACGCGGTGGTGGTAGGAACAGCCGACCATACACATGCTATTGTAGCTTCACATGCCATGACGCTCAACAAACATGTGTATTGTGAAAAACCGCTGACCCACTCGGTTTACGAATCGCGTTTGCTTTCCAAGTTGGCTACCAAATACAAAGTAGCTACCCAAATGGGAAATCAAGGTTCATCGCAAGCAGGAGTACGTCAAATATGCGATTGGATTGCTGCCGGAGAAATAGGCGAAATCACCAAAGTTGAATGTGCTACCAACCGTCCCATCTGGCCGCAAGGACTGGAAGCTCCCACACAGGGACAATGGGTGCCGGAAACGCTTGATTGGGATTTATTTATCGGGCCATCGAAGATGGTTCCTTACCACAGCATGTATCACCCGTTTAGCTGGCGCGGATGGTGGGCATGGGGAACAGGAGCGCTTGGCGATATGGCATGTCACATTATGCATCCCGTTTTCAAAGGGCTTAAACTGGGATATCCCACAAAGGTATATGGTTCTTCGACAAGGTTGCTCCCCGATTGTGCACCTGTTGCACAAAAGGTAAAGATGACTTTCCCTGCCCGTACGCAATTTAATACCAATAAAGTAAAATATCCTGAAGTGGAAGTAACCTGGACTGACGGAGGTATCCTCCCGGATTTCCCGAAAGGATGGACGGAAGATAAACGTTGGGATAGAGGCCTTGAAGGACCTGTTGTGTTCCATGGAACCAAAGATACCATAATCTGTGGTTGCTATGGACGTGATCCATGGTTGGTATCGGGCAGAACACCCAACTCACCGAAGACTCAACGCGAAATATTAACAACCCACGGAGCAGATTGGGTTCGCGCCTGTAAAGAAAGTGCTGAAAACCGCGTAGAAACCGCTTCACACTTTGGCGAAGGCGGCCCGTTTAATGAAATGGTTGTAATGGGCGTATTGGCTGTCCGTCTTCAACAATTAGGAAAAATCTTATTATGGGACGGTCCAAACATGCAATTTACCAATATTGGCGATAACGAAACAATACCATGGCTTGGCCCGGATGGAGATATTGTAGATCCAAATGCAGGAAGACCGCAGAGAGTTAAGAATGCCAAAACATTCGCTGCAGAACTGATTAAGCATACCTATAGAGAAGGCTGGTCATTACCGGCAATGCCGTAATACAATTGATAAAAATCAAACAATCTATTCATATTAAAATTTTATTGCTATGACAAAAATTTCAAGAAGAACATTTCTTCAACAAGGCGCTTTTGCAGCCGCAGCGCTAACCATCGTTCCTAACACTGTGCTTGGGAAAAGCCATGGATACCAAGCGCCATCCGATAAGTTAAATATCGCTGTCGTAGGTATTGGCGGGATGGGAAATTCCAATCTCAAGAATGTGAAGCCCACAGAAAATATTGTCGCGCTGTGCGATGTGGACTGGAAATACGCAGCAAAAGTTTTTGAGGAAAATCCAAGTGCTAAAAAGTATTGGGACTGGCGCAAGATGTACGATGAAATGGGAAAATCCATTGACGCCGTTATTGTTGCTACAGCCGACCATACGCACGCTATCATCGCAGCAACAGCGATCACGCTGGGAAAACATGTGTATGTGCAAAAACCTTTGACTCACACCGTTTACGAATCACGTTTGCTTACCAGATTGGCCGCCAAACACAAAGTAGCTACGCAAATGGGCAACCAGGGCAGTTCGGCTCCCGGTGTACGTCAGGTCATTGACTGGATATGGGATGGCCAAATAGGTGATGTGACACGCGTAGATACGTTTACCGACCGTCCGATATGGCCGCAAGGTTTGAATACCCCTAAGCAGGGTATGTGGGTTCCCGATACGCTTAATTGGGATTTATTCACAGGGCCAGCCAAAGTAGTTCCTTTCCATGAAATTTACCACCCCTGGAATTGGCGTGGCTGGTGGAATTATGGTACGGGCGCTCTCGGCGATATGGCATGTCACATTATGCATCCGATATTTAAAGCGTTACAGTTGGGCTATCCCACCAAGGTACAGGGCACATCAACTCAGTTGCTTGTCGACTGTGCTCCTACCGCGCAATCTGTGCGTTATGTATTCCCTGCACGTACAGCGCCGAGTATCAAAAAAGTGAAATTTCCCGAAGTGGAAGTCAACTGGTACGATGGCGGAATCAAACCCGTGATGCCTAAAGGATGGCCTGCAGGTAAAAACATGAACGATTCAGGGGGAGCTGCAATTTTCTATGGCACGAAGGATACGCTGGTGTGCGGATGCTATGGCGTTAATCCCTGGTTGCTTTCGGGCAAAACGCCCACTTCGCCGAAAACGCAACGTGAAGTCAATAATGCAATGAATGGCGGACATGAGATGGATTGGGTACGCGCCTGCAAAGAAAGTCCTGAAAACCGTGTTGAGGCAGCTTCTTATTTTGCAGAAGCCGGACCGTTCAACGAAATGGTGGTAATGGGTGTTTTGGCTGTTCGTCTCCAGAGTCTTTTCAAAGAATTGGAATGGGATGGCGCCAACATGCAGTTTACCAACATAGGCGATAATGATATGGTTTCAATGATTGAAGCTGATAATTTCAGGATTGAAGACGGAGATCCCAAGTTCGATGCTCCATCCGTGAGATTCAATGCCAAAGCCTTTGCCCAGGAATTGATCAAACATAACTATAGAGATGGTTGGTCGTTGCCTGCAATGCCTTGAGGGCACATTTTTTTTAAAAAAAAACTATTTTTTTTGGATTAATAAATCATACTTTTTATTTTTGCAAAAATTTGCATAAAATTTATAAAAATTCAATTATTCATTAATAACGATTATTACTATGACAAAAATTTCAAGAAGATCATTTCTACAACAGGGCGCTTTAGCAACTGCTGCTTTCACAATTGCTCCAAGTTCCATTTTAGGAAAGAGTCATGGATACCAGGCTCCATCAGACAAGCTTAACATTGCTGTTGTCGGTATTGGAGGACAGGGTAATTCCAATCTCAGGGCTGTTAAGCCTACTGAGAACATTGTTGCGCTGTGCGACGTGGATTGGAGATATGCTAAGGCTGTGTTTGATGCAACCCCCGAAGCGAAAAAGTATTGGGACTGGCGTAAAATGTACGACGAAATGGGAAAAGACATTGACGCCGTGATTGTTGCTACCGCCGACCATACACATGCTGCCATAGCTGCTAACGGTATCACATTAGGTAAACACATGTTTGTACAAAAACCGTTAACCCACTCGGTTTACGAATCACGTTTATTGACAAAACTTGCTGAAAAATACCAGGTTGCCACTCAAATGGGTAATCAGGGGGCTTCGGGCGAAGGCGTTAATCAGATTTGCGAATGGATTTGGAACGGCGAAATAGGCGAGGTTACTAAAGTGGAATGTGCGACAAACCGTCCGGTATGGTTGCAAGGTTTGAATACTCCGGAAAAGGTGGATAGAATACCAAATACATTGAATTGGGATTTATTTACCGGACCTGCTAAAATGTATCCATACAATGCTTTATATCATCCATGGAACTGGCGAGGCTGGTGGCCTTACGGTACAGGAGCGCTCGGCGATATGGCATGTCATATCATGCATAATCCTTTCGTAGCATTGAAATTACAATATCCGATTAAGGCGGAAGCTTCATCAACATTGTTACTTAATCATTGCGCGCCTCATGCTCAACACGTAAAACTGACATATCCGGCTCGTGATAATATGCCTAAGGTAGCGATGCCCGAAGTCGAAATTCATTGGTACGATGGCGGTATGTTGCCGGAACGTCCAGCAGGATTCCCGCAAGGAAGAGAATTAATGGGTTCAGGAGGTGGCTTGACCATATTCCACGGAACAAAAGACACATTGCTCTGCGGCTGTTATGCCAATGGACCATGGTTGTTGTCGGGACGCGTGCCTGAAGTGAAGCAAACAGTTCGTCGGTTACCGTTAGCCACAGGCGCTGCTCCTACACCGGCAGGAGGTGGTGGAATGGGAACACAGGCAAATGCTGCGGCTCGTGGTCCACGTACGATATCACACGAAATGGATTGGGTTCGCGCTTGTAAGGAAAGTCCGGCAAACCGGGTGAAGTCTAAAGCTGACTTTAGTGAATCCGGACCATTCAACGAAATGGTTGTGATGGGCGTGTTGGCTGTTCGCCTCCAAGCACTGAACAAAGTGTTGGAATGGGATGGACCGAATATGAGGTTTACAAATATCGGCGCTGATGAAACGATTAGAACTGTTATCAAAGATGGCTTTACCATTATAGACGGAGATCCGAAATTCGATAAGACCTGGACTGAACCGGAAAATGCGCAAGCATTTGCTGCAGAACTGATCAAACACACTTATCGCGATGGATGGAGTCTTCCCGCTATGCCTTGAGTAGATAAAAATCTAACTATTAATACATTATTAGAATGACAAACATTTCAAGAAGAATCTTCTTACAGAGAAGCGCGGCGGCGGCGGCAGTTTTCACAGTTGCACCAAGCACCATTCTCGGTAAGAGTCATGGATACCAGGCCCCTTCCGACAAGCTAAATGTAGCAGTTGTGGGCCCTGCCGGAAGAGCAGGTTCCATTCTTAACAGTTCAGCTGCTGCAGGTGAAAATATCGTTGCGCTTTGCGATACCGACTGGGCAAGAGCTGCTGCAGTGTTCGGACGATTTCCGAATGCCAGAAAGTATTCCGACTGGCGCAAAATGTTAGATGAAATGGGTAACACCATTGACGCTGTTGTTGTTGGTACGCCTGACCATAATCACGCTATTATCTCTGCGCGTGCCATGACGATGGGAAAACATGTGTATTGTCAGAAACCGTTATCGTATACTATTACTGAGAGCTTGGCGATGATAAAAGCAGTTCGTGACAATAATCGCATTTTGCAGGTAGGCTGTCAGCAGCGTTCGGATAAAGAATTCCAAACCGCCATTGCGATGGTAAGAAATGGAGACCTCGGATATGTAAAAGAAATCCACGTTCGGATAGGGGAGCATCCTGATCCTTTCAATTTGCCGGAAGAACCGGTCCCGTCTAACCTGAATTTTAATCAGTGGCTCGGCCCGTTAAACTTTTCGGCTGTACATTATAACAGCAAAATGTGTCCTCCTATTTCTTATCCGGACTTAGTAGAAAAAGGCGACTGGGCGGTGTGGCGCTATTATAGAGAAACCGGAAACGGATTTACCGGCGATTGGGGCGCACATCACTTCGATATCGCACAGCAAGCAATAGGTATGGACGGATTAGGTCCGGTAGAATTCATTCCCGCCGGATACAACGGAACACAATATGACACAATGAAATATGCTAACGGACAGGTAATGATGGAAAGACCTTTCCTCGAAGACAAGCCGGATGATAAAGGTATCAACTTTATTGGCGATAAAGCATCGTTGCAAGTAGCGAGAGGATACATTGCATGCTCAGATCCGAGCTTGTTACAGTATACAATTCAAGGTGGTAATAATGACGCGGTTGCGCAAATCCGCCCCGCCCACATGCAAAACTTTATCGACAGCGTAAGATCGAGAAAAGAACCTATTGCTCCGGTTGAAGCCGGCGCTTCTACGGCTATTCTTTGCTGTATTCAGAATATTGCTCACGAATTGGGACGTCCGGTGCATTGGGATCCGGTGACTAAAAGGTTTGTCGACGACAAAGAAGCCGAAGCGCATCGCTTATATTTCTATGAATACAGAAATCCATACGTATTACCTTATTGGAAAGGATAAAAAAATGATTATGCAATTTAAAAAAATAACAGTTACTCTTGTTGGAATAATGCTTTGCATAGCGAACATTATGGCGACTGATGTCCCCTCTCAGAACAAGGAAATAAGCGAAAATGCCTTGCAAGGGAAGAGCGTGTTATATGTTTATGGAGGATGGGATGGTCATGAACCGGGAAAATGCCGTGACCTGTTTGTGCCTTGGCTAAAATCGGAAGGCGCAGAAGTTTTCCTGTTCGATAATCTTGCGTGTTATGAAGATTCGGTATTAATGGACAAGGTAGATTTGATTATACAGCATTTCACCCAGGGGGAAATATCCGGAAAACAGGAGAAAGCGCTACTGAATGCAGTCCGGCGGGGAGTCGGATTGGCTGGATGGCATGGTGGAACAGGCGATTCTTTCAGAACGAATGTTGAATTTCAGTATATGGTAGGAGGTCAATGGGTATCTCATCCCGGAGGTGTCATACCATACACGGTAAATATTACGGACAAAGTGGATCCTATTACTGAAGGATTGAAAGATTTCGATATGAAATCGGAGCAATACTATATGCACATCGATCCGAATGTAAAAGTATTGGCGACTACCACATTCAACGGCGATCATGCTTTTTGGATTGATGGA
>Ga0082212_10001068_pt1 | contig 40139 bp, 38 predicted proteins | sample TergutNt197P3_FD_71548 | JGI IMG/M metagenome (GOLD analysis project Ga0082212, IMG submission 71548) | Neocapritermes taracua P3 segment gut microbial communities from Petit-Saut dam, French Guiana - Nt197 P3 | ecosystem: Host-associated > Arthropoda: Insects > Digestive system > Gut ...
CTTTCGCGTGGTATAATTACACAAATTCATTCTTTAAACTATTTTCTAACAATACCTCTCAAAAAACATTTTATTTACTTTTCTACATTACCACGCGAAAGGATTCGCGCGGTAGCAGGAGATTATTTTATACTTAATGCGAAATAAATAGATATAACTAAAACTAAAGCACCTAAAATTAAGCAGATATAATTCACAATTTGATTATTCATAAATATATATCCCACTATGGTAGTCAATATTTGAATACACAATAAAGGTAATAGGTATAACATCAATCCCATTCCTACGACAGATGGTTCAGATAAATAATTGTATATTAAATACACACAAATATTTAAAATCAAGGTAACACCTAAAATCCATCTACGATACTTATAAATAATGTCCATCATTTTAATAAATTACTGTGAAATAATTTTACCGTTTTCAACCTTATATTTACCCGTAGGTAAATTTTTAATTTGATCCATAAAAGTATTTATTCCGTGGTCTTGTTTTTTATCACTACTTGTATTCATATACGTTGCACCTTCCATTTTATCATCTCCTGCAACTCTGTCGTTACTATGAGAAAATTGATAGGTGTTCACTTTTGGATTTGCTTTTTGCTTAGTAGGTTGGTAAGGCGCAAAATCAGCTTCAAACTCAATAAAATCAGTAGAAATATTATTATTCTTAAAATATTCTAAAAAAGATTCCACATAACCTTTTGCATAAGCTCCACCCATACTATGAGTTATAATCTTTATTGTTTCAATAAGGTTTCCATCATTATCACTAATTGACCTAACAATACCGACCGCATCTAATTTGCCTTGTTTTCGACCTTCGGACATTCTATAATCGGCACTGTTATTTTTATGGATATTTGACCAGCCTCCAACAGAACCATCTCTGTATATTGCCCTATAATCATTCAAATATTTCATAGCAGCACTCGCGAAAGCTCCATTATCACCCCAATACTTATATGTTCCTCCTGTACCTGTGTGCATGCCGTTGATAAAAATGACAATTCTACCATCGGGATCTATGGCATTTATCGGATTGTTCAGCACATACACATACGGACTTACCGAATAATACATTTCCGCCAGCGGATCCATAGTAGTAAATCGTCCCGTAGCCTTATCATAATATCGCCAGATATAGTCATAAAGATTTAGCCCAAAGTCTGCTATGAGTTCTTTTCCTGTGTATTTCTCTTTTCCGGGTACACCGGGTATATCGTTATATTGTATAAATTCCATACCAAAGGGATAATAGTGTGTAAAACCCACATTTGTGCCGTTCTCGCCGAAAGTATATCGCACACTACCCAAGTGGTCTGTTAAGTTATAATAATATTTCCACGTACCGTTTTCGCGTTCTGCGTAACCTTCATTGGTCAGCAGGCGCATAGAGGTTATGTTGTTGCCTTCGGCAGTGTAACGCAGATTATCAAGATAGTGTTCTACTTCGGTATGGGCAAAAGTCCAATCGCTTGCAGTGGTTGTAGTATTTAATGGCACATTCACATCTCCAACTCCTGTTTTATATTCTACGGCAAGTTTTTTGCCGGAAGCATCATAGGTATTTTCCATTAAATGCCCACCTTTGCTGAATAAAATACTGTCAGGCAAATTTAAAAAGTTATATTTGATTTTTGCAATGCCTTTGTTTAAATCTATGTTCATATTTCCGTTTTGGTCGTAAAAATAGGACACTTCGTTATAATCGGGCTTGTATTCTTGCGAACGGTAAGAGTAAGAGCGATGTGGAGCATTTTCTGTAATCTTAGTTACTTGATTGCCTTTGTAGTCAAAAGCCAAGTCGTCCATAGTGTATCTTTCCACAAGCCCCAACGCCATACCTTCCTCCGCACCTTTACGGAAAATAGATGTTATATTGCCATTGAGGTCGTAACTAACAGATTCCGAAAAGCCGTCATAGGCGCCTGTTGGATAGCCATTTCTCAAATAATTGGCAGCAGTCATTCTGTTGAAATTGTCGTAGGTAAATTCATAGCCTCTTTCATCGTTATCGTGGTCGTTTCCGCTATTCATAGAGGCTATATTGCCGTTGTAATCGTAAGTCATTTCTTGGAAAAAACGGTTACTTTCACTACGTATTTCTTCTAACCAACTGCGAACGTTGTAATTGTAATTTGTTGTTTCCAAACCACGATGTACTTTCTTTTCCTGCACGCGCCCCCAATCGTCATAAGCGAGTTCAGACATCAGCACCTCGGAGTTATTGTCGCCTAAATCTCCTATTTTGTGCCAAGTTTTTGTTGGGCGGTCGGCGTGGTCGTATTCGTAACGATGGTTTTCGACAAGATATGGTAAACTACTGTAGTCTAAACTATACATTGTTTTCTTATTCAACAGATTTCCGGTAAAACTGTATTTGTAAAATTCGTGTATCCAATGTGGATAGTGATTTGCATAAAGCCATTTATTGTCGCTGCCTGACCAAAATTTATTTTTTAATACGGTGGAAGTTGTGCTTTTTTGCAAAACGCGTCCATAGTTATCGTAATGATATGTAGTAGCTGTTTCGTTACCGGTGCCATCAAGCAATTTTGCTCGTGTACCGGTTAATAGTCCTTTGGTAGATATGGCTCGTATATCAAATGCTTCTTGTTCCAAAAAGTTCATTGACAGTCTATAAGTATCATAGTAATTTATTAACAGAATATTTTTGAACGGCACATTTGAAAAATGATTATTGGTATAGCCGGCTTTGTCATCCAGATTACTTTCGTGTTGGGGTGTTTCTGTTACAATTTCATTTTTAAGCCAATTTCTCAAACTTGAATGATTGTGGTTTGCGTTTGCATAAAAAATGCCACTGATAATCAGTCGCCCATGAACATCATATTTATAAAAAGTCCATTTTTTGTTATCTTCGGCTCGCTGGTTGCCATCTTGCGAAAGGATAAGACGGTCGGCTTTATCATATACGTAATAAATCCAATCGGCACCGGGCAGTTTTTTTTCTATGCAACGGTTACGTTCATCGTATTTGTAGAGGTAAGCATAGTCTTTTAACCTGTCTGACGTATCTAAAATATGGTTGTTGCTTTTACTTAGCTCGCTCATAGCCAAAGGTGGTAATACATAAGCCAAGTTCCCAAAATCATCATATGCATAACCGGTTCGAGCATCGCCTTGTTGGGTCATCAGGATTTGACCTTGTTTATTGGTAAATGTATAAGAGACATTGCCATTCTCGTCAGTAACTTTGGTTATATATAGCTCGTTTGCAGCGTAATCTCTTTGGCACCGAACTCCAACAGATGTGGCTTCCAGCCAAGGACAAACCAATGCACCGGAAACTGTATTGCTCATATATTCGGTAACCACGGCTTTTTCACCATTGCTGCGCCATTCATTTCCCGAACCAAATTGTTTATGTATACGATTTAAAGGCGATTTTTCATACACCGTTTCATTGTAGGGATAACTATAACTACCATACATTGAATTGTTTTTGGCTTCTGCCGGCGAGAAATATGCGCCATTGTTTCCGCTTTTTGCAGTGGGCAGCCATTGCTTGTTTGCACGTCCTACAGCATCATATTCCGTCAAAGAAATCAAATCTGCCCCGTTTGACGTAATGCTTCGCATTACTAATTGTTCGGGTCGTCCCAAACCATCGTAATATTGTATATTTACTAATGCTCTTGCATTTTCGCTAATATCTAATCTGCCATTTTCAAACGTTGCATTTAAAGCGGCATCTAACGGAGTAACACTTACAATGTAATTCTTTGACCGGGAAACAGATGTGCTTTCTTCGTGGATAGCCATTTCCGGCTCAATATAAGCGCGAAAAGTGCTATTGGCTGTCGCCCTAAAAGAAAAACCAGGTTCTAAAATAACCGTTTTTCCTGCCGCGACCTCACCACCTGCTGTATTGGCGGTATTAACGGTAACAACATTTTGCGAAAAAACCGCGCTGCTTAAAACAAGTAATATGAAAAGTAAATATTGTTTCATGTGTATATTCGTTACAGAATTACAAAATTACATATTTATGACGCGAACCTCTTAAGTATGTAATTTCGTAATTTTTTTGATTTATAATCATTTATTTTTTGTGTGATTAAAAAATTCAATAGATTTCATACGTTAATATTTTATTTTTTTACATTAAGGTCGTATGGAACTCGCATTATCATTTTCTTTGGTTTGTCAAAGGTTAATGCTCGTTTCATTTTCTATTGTTTAAAAATAACCTCATTGTAAATCTCATAACCGGTGTCTATTATCAGCATATAATGACCTACAAAGAACGGGCTCATATTAATCTCTATATGGCGGACATCGCCTTGTTGGCATACATTTCTTGTGTTGTACAAAAGATGCCTTTGCATATTATACAAACTTATTGTAACTGTTGCCGGCTTTTCTGTATAATATTCCAACCACAATGAGTGTTGAACCGGATTAGGATAAATGTTGTAAGTAAATATCGGCTGCGAATTATTTTCTCCGGTTTCCTGTTCATCATTTTCTCCGTTTTCTTGCTCATCGTCCGGATTATTTTCTTCGTCCGTTAACTCAAATAAATTTTCGGGGTCGTCTTCCAAATAATAATGTTCTTGTGGAGGATAGAAAAAGGCTACATCGAAAAAGTCTGTGATTTCTCCGTGTTTGTTCGTTATGCTTTTTACGGTTTCAAATATAGGATAACGATAACCTTTCACATACCATTGGTAAGTTTCTACTTCGAGCAATACCGTGTCGTTTTGCAATCGAAATTCTATGCTGTCAGCACTTACATAAGGCTCAGGCACATTTTTACTTGCAGTTCGTCTTAATGGTGTAGTCGATTCGGCTATTTTTTTATTTGTACGAATACGCAACACATTTTTCAGCGTATCGCCATTGGGTAAAATCATCATTCCACGTGCATCGGCTTTTGTCTTAGTTGTTCCCATTGTGCTGATTTTGAGTCTTTCACTATATCTGCCGTTGCTATTGTAATAGCTAAAAGTAGAATCACCGTATTGTACCGGGAATTTCAGCAGCAATTCCGGTTGTTCATTCACAGATAGCGTAGTATGATTCTCAAAACCTGTTCGGAATAACGAATCATTTCTTAATTCATAATAATAGCGCGTATTGTGTTCCATTCCTTGCATTCTGTTGTTTCTGCCTTCGGTGTAAAATAGTTTGTAAGCATCGTTTTGCAAATTGAGCATACCAAAATCCCACAGCACATTATCGCCTGACCTGCCCGGATTTTTATAATCCACTTGTTGTTTGATGATTTCGTCTTCCGAACGCATCATATTTTTTTCGGCAGTGAGCGTATGCTGCTCTCCGTAAACAAAAACAGCCAGACTTAACAGTAATATTGTATAAAATATTTTTTTCATGTGCACATTTTTTATTTTTCACATTATTGTCAGATTATCAATCATCTCAGTTTGCGAATCTTGCTTTCTAACTCTTCATTTTTCCTTTGTAGATTTTCTATCGCTTTGTTTTGCTCAATGACATAAAGTGTTAATTCTTCCACTTTTTGCAACAGCTTTATCTGGAATTCACCCATGCCTAAACCACTTTTAATCATGTCGGCAGCAGAAGGTATTTCGGGCAAGTGCTTGTTAGTCCAGATAAAATCATGTACTTCGTTGAGTGGCATTAGATTATAGTTTTCCTCGAACACAAAGTCTGCTCCACTTCCTATACTTATTACTACTTCGTTAGCGCGGATTGTTCCGTCAACATCAAGTTTTACTGTCGGGTCGGTTACACCTATGCCAACATTATCATTTTTGATGTAAATAGGAGTTATATCGGTTATATTATTGTTGTTATTATTATTTGCCGGTGGCGGATATACCGGTTGAAATTCGCAAGCGTAAATATCCGATACATCAATAACTCCGATAGCGTTTGTAAACCAAACCCTAAACCACGGCGTTGGACGACCTACATTGGTTGTTTTAAAAACTACCCACTGCCAATCTGAAGTTAATGCCGGCAAAGGAGTGCTGCCATCAGATGTCCAATTAGTATAGTTTTTATGATTATTGGAATTTTTGTTAGGTGCTTCTACATATAAACCAATTTCGAGGTTGGAATAGTTTGTAACTCCTGCTGATAATCTAATCCTCATTGCAACATATTGAAGTGTAGAAGTATCATCATCGTTATCGGTGGGAAAATGTCCCCAACCCGTTCCAATAGCGCTGGTATTACCATATTTCGTGTTGTTAAACTTGATATATCCGCCATCGGCGTTTATTCGTTCATATCCGCCTTGGTCAGGGTCGAAAACATTGCTTACTCTATTACCGGTTTCCAGTATCTTGGTTTTTTTACCAATGTTATTTTCCGGAAAATCAATAGCGGCATTGCTATTCATTACAAATAAGAATGCCAAAAAATGTGTTAATGTTAAAATTTTTAATCCGTTTTTCATAATTATAATGTTTTTATAAATTTTTCTATCCAAAATAATAAAAAACAATCGTAATTGCTGCGATTGTTTTAACAACATCTGCGAAAATGGCGAATATGGCGTTTTTATAAGTCATTGCTCCTACAAATACACTGATGTTGATGTAGCAAAGCTATATAAAGATATTTGAAAAAACAAATAAAAATAATATTACGCCTAAATTCAATATTCAACAAATACCTATTGTTCTAAACAGTTTTAGCAATAGTATTTGAAGCTAACATCAAATTTGCTCCAAAACTATCGTATTTTTTTCATATTGACAAACGAAATGTGATATTTTTTCAATTAAAGTATGTTATTTTCTCAAATAAAAGTATTTTTTCTCATAAATAATTGTTTTTTTATTAATTAGTATTGTATAATCATGGATATTGTAAAAAACATATTTGAAATAAGAAAAGAAAAAGGTATAACACAAGAAGTTATTGCAGATGCTTTGTGTGTAGATACTTCTGTTGTAAGCAATATAGAAAAAGGAAAGAGAGAATTAAAAGTCAGCGAACTTGAAATAATCGCAAATTCATTAGGCGTAGATTTACTTTATCTCATAACTTATCCTTATGTGTATGAGAAAAAAACAAAAGGAGAAGTTGAGAAAACGCCAAAAGTTACACTTCAAATAGAATTGGAAGATAGTGTGAAAGCTGATGTAATAAAGTTAGCGCTTGGAGATAGAGTGTTAGAAATAAAAAACAAATAGGAATCACAAGTCAAAAAAACATAAATGACACGGATAATGCTGATTTATACAGATTTATTCGTGTCATTTGTATTTAGATATTATTCCAACATTAAATTCATAATCGGACGTTGCTGCTCGAAAAGTATGCGGCACAATGAATTTACGTTTTCAAAAAAAATCGGGTTGTTTGGATTTTTCTTTTTATAAAGTGAAATCAAGTACTCCGCATCAATCACCCTCGCCATTCCCGACAAGTTTGTTTTAGGTGGGAAGCCATCTATTTCGGCATCTTTTATAATGGTGATAAAATCGGATTTTGTTTTTTGAATGCAAAAATCTTTGTCTTTGAAAAGCTGATTAAATACCTGATAAGCAACGTCTAAATCAGCATCTGATTTTTTCCAAATTTCTTTCACCGAAATTTTAATATCGTCTTTTTCAAAAACTTTCTCATATCCATATGTTGAATAATAATCGTAAAGCCAATTTTCTGCCGGAATCAACACAGAAAGCGGAATATCTCTTTGCTGCATCAAGATAAACGCTTCTACCAATAATTTTCCCATCAGTCCTTTTCTCCGAAACGACGGCAACGTGCAAGCACCCGATATATACGCTATTGGAATTTCAACGCCATAAAAAGTAAACCGATAAGAAAGCAGTTGCAACGAAGCTACAACTTCATTGCCTTGCATATACACCAAAGTATTTTCATTTTTGTATTTTTCGGAGAAATACAATTCTATGAACTCATCGGTATCATCAAAACAGGTTTTCCACATTTGCTTTACCTGCGGTTCTGTGTGTTTATCAGCCAATTTTATCATTTCAATGTTACTATTCTCTCTTGCAAAATAAGGTCAGGATAATAAGACATTTTTGCTTGACGCAGATATTCAAGTCCCATATCTTCCTCTCTATTTATATATTTAAAATCAATAGCTTCGTGCTCGGCAAACTGCCGATTAATAATCGAGTATGCGCCATTCATTTCTGCAAATGCCTTTTCTACGTGAATCACAAAAGTATCTTTGGTAAGCGGTTCGCCGATGGTAAATGCCACAATGTTGCCGTTTACACGCACCGCACCACCCTTCAACTGCAAAAAATGAAAATTCTCCAGCATTATTTTCGTGGCAATATAATCGTAACGTAGTGATTTTTCAGCTTTCCCAATGTTCAAGTCTTCCCACTCGTCAAGCATCACAGAACACTCATTCAGTTCCTCCACAGTAGTCAGCGGAAAATAAATCCAGTCCGGATGCTCTGCTTTAAAACGATTGATATGATTTCGTTTCGCTTGTAATTTCTTACCTGTCAGGCTAATCAATCTTTCCGTTTTGTAAATATATTCATCATTATCTCGGTCGTGAACAGATTGAAAAACGTCCGGCATCGCCTTTTCGATGCAAAGCCACATTCTACGGGTTACACATTTCATAATCAGCGGAATATTATTTTCTTCCGCATCTTTTATCACAAATAAAAGGGCATCTTCCAACGGCATTTTTCCCAACGGCATTGTGTAGCACAATTGACCATCGGTGTCTTGATAACGAATAAACAGCGTTTGCTCCATAACTGCAAAAGTTGTTTTAAATTTAGCCTGCCACGAGTACAAATTAGCAAAACAAAAATCACATGCACGAAATGTATTGTCTGCCAAGCAAATATCAATGTTTTTTTTATCGGAAAGTTCTAACGGTTTAAAGGGAATCATATATAGTTTATGATGTTCTATTTTATAAAGATACGTCTATTTTTCTTGAATAACAAAACAAATTAGGATTTTGTTTATATTTTTCGCTAAAAGACGTTAAAAAATACCTCAAAAAACTTGGCAATTCAAAAAATATCCGTTCCTTTGCGATGGGTTACTTCGTTGGTAATCCAAAAATTAAAATTTTTATTTATTTTTATTCATTTATTTTTATGAACATTTACATTGGTAACTTAAGTTACGGAGTTAAGGAAGCAGATTTAACAAGATTGATGGAAGATTTCGGAGCCGTTAGCTCGGTTAAAGTAATCAAAGATCGCGAAACAGGACGTTCTAAAGGTTTTGCATTCTGCGAAATGGAAAACGACGACGAAGCAAAAGCTGCTATCGAACAATTGAACGGAACTGAATATTCAGGTCGTCCATTAGTTGTTAAAGAAGCGCTTCCTCGCAACTAATCAAAGCGGGACAATATTTGTTAATAGGTACTTATAGATATTTCCACAAAAGCCTCGATTTTATCGAGGCTTTCGTTTTTATACATGAGAACACAGATGACACGGATAACACAGATTTTCGCAGATTTCTGTCATGCTGAACTTGTTTCAGCATCTCCTCATTTTTTAGGAGATTGCGGGTCAAGCCCGCAATGACAAAAGAAAATCCGTGAAAATCTGTGTTATCCGTGTCATCTGCGTTCAAAAAAATTTACCAATTTATTTTTCTCGACAAATACATAATTATTCCAAGAATCATAAACAATCCTACGCTTCCGATCAGCAACGCCAAATCTTCGAGTTGCAAAATGACGTACAAGAAAACATACAAGATGCTAAGTATCAGCGTTAAAATTCCTGTTTGCATTATGTTTTTGAAGATGCCGTAAGTATACGCACTAATGAGTCCGATGGTGGCAAGGCTGGCAATGAGGTACGCTAATACAAAGCCAATTTGTTCGGAAATAGAGAGTAACAAGCTGTAAAACAATATCAACGCAATGCCCACAAGCAGGTATTGAATAATGTGAATTTTCTTTTTGGTTAATACTTCTACGAAGAAAAACACAACGAACGTAAGCGCAATAAACATCAGTGCATATTTTGCAGAACGCTCGTTTTGCTGATAATGTCCGACTGTTTCGATAAGTTGCACGCCAAAAGCAAAGTTCGTATTATCAAGATATTTGTAACCATTATAACTATTCAGCATCTCAGGAATATCGCGATTAAAATGCAGAATATGCCATTTTGCCGAAAAACTATCCTTTTCTATGGTCGATTGCGGACTGAAATTTCCAATGAAACTCGGCGATGACCATTTGCCCGAAACCGTTACGTCGGTTGTTCTGCCGATGGGAATAAATTGGACGGCTTCGCTGCCATTGAGCATCAGTTTGCAACTAAATTCATTTTTTCCGTTCGGCGATTTCTCGAATTTTTTCAATGGAATTTTCAAGACATTGCCGCTAAACCAAGCATTACTTCCATCTGTTTCAGCCGAATAGAGTTTCCCGTTGAAAGTCAATTCGACGTTGCTTACCAAACCTTTCAAGTCGGAAATACCGATGGCAATATACACATCATTCCAATCGGCATCGTTGATATGATAATTTTCTTCCGGTTTGTTTATATCAAAATTACCGAGAATTTGTACTTCGCCTTGATAGAGCGTAGTTTTGTAGATACCGTAATATTTTTCTTCGGGAAAAAGTTTTACGTCAATGTTCAATTCACTTGGCATCAAACAAAGTTCTCGTCTTTCGTACGATATTTTTTTGTGTACTTTATTGTCAACTATTTCATCTCGAGTTATTTTCGATAGATACGGCATAATGAAAACAGGTCCGCAAATGGTTTGCGGATTGCTCCATTTGGCGTTGATTCTCCGAATGGTTTCTTCGCTTCGCTCTTGTCGTTCTTTTATCAAACCTGTAATCATTGCTTTTGGAATGAGCAACGTAATGGTCAGTGCAAAAACAATTAATGCTTTGAAAGTAAGCGACTGTGTAAACTTTTTTTCGTTTTTTTCTTGTGTTTCCATAATTTTTTTTTGTTAAGTTAAATAAAAAATAAAAAATTCAATAAACTAAATCTGCCCGTTGCTAATCCAAGTCCAACGAAAGCATATAAAATTGCTAACGGAATATTAATCAGCATTATAGCACTACCGATAAAACATTGTTTTCGTTCTACATTGCAAATTTTGAAAATTCCAAAAACAAGCAAAGTGAGTAAAATTACAAGATTTACAGCTGTTGCCACAAATAAATAAATATAACCACCAACAAGACACACATTGGCAATATTGTTGCTTTTAATTGCCATTGCAAACAGGTAACCTAATAAAAACAGGTTTCCCAAAATGAACGACACCCAAAAAGTGTATTTTCCGATTTTCAACGGATTTAAGTTTTTCATATTTTTTCCAATTTTGAAATTAAACTTTTCAAATAAATAAGCGGAATAATTCCAAAAACACCGAAAGAAATGTCAATCAATTGCCAAAGGAATGGAATTTGACGAATGGCGCCGCAAATCAACGCCAACGGAATGATGCCGACGCAGCAAATCATTGCCCACGTAACAAGCCATTTGTTGCGCACAGGTTCGCGATACAATCCGATAAATGCCACCGCAATAGCAATATGTGCAAATGCCAACCAATCGAAACCGTAAGCGATAAAAGGAAATTGTGCGTTTGTTGTGCCAACACCTTCATATACAAATGCCAGCCAACGATACAACCCGTTTAAGTTTTCAGGATTTTGCCCATCAATGTTTAAAAACTGCATTATAAAGCGAAGTCCTGTTTCTACCGGAAACGCCGTAATGCCCGATACTACCAACGCTACCATAAAAAACAGCGTTACTAATCTGATTTTCAGCAATAATTGCTTTTGTTCTACATTTTTGTTCATACGATTTTGTTTTAGTTAATAAAATTTCATTTGAAAATCCCTTTAGGGATTCTCGCTCGGTAGCAAATGAATTGCAAGCCGTAGGTTTGCAACCATCGCAAACAAGTCGCATTCCTACGGAATGATCTTGCGTGGGTAAATGCTTTTTTCTACCGAGCGAGAATTCCTACGGAATTCAAATTTTAATATCCTGTTTTCTCTATTCATAAAAAAATCTTTTAAAATAAAAGAACTTTGTTTTTCAAAGTATAATTGTAAAAAAAATTATCGAATCAATTTTTCCAATGCATCTAAATGTTCCTTGAAATCACGTTTTCCCAATCCCGTAATTTGATATTTGGTATTCGGTTTTCTGCCGATAAATTGCTTAGTTATCTGAATATATTCTGCACCTTCCAACGCTTTTAGATGGCTCGCCAAGTTGCCGTCGGTTAGTTCCAACAGCTCTTTCATCGTATTAAAATCGACAGAATCGTTGACCGACAGAATGGACATAATGCCCAATCTGATACGACTGTCGAACATTTTATTTAAGTTTGCTATGATGTTTTCCATACTATTTACTTGTCCACAATTTAAAAATAGAAAGCATTTCCCTAAAATAAGCAGAAGGATACAAATACCAACGGCTTGTGGAATTGAACTGAGCAACAGATAAACCCGCTTTTTCCGCTATCTTTTTCGCCCGATAAGCATGATAATTGCTTGTAATACATGCTATTGAATGAAATGTTGAGGAAAACCGGTTATCTATCAATTCTTTGGAATATTCAAAATTTTGATTTGTATTGTGCGAACGGTTTTCTTCGATAATTTGTTCAGCGACAACGCCTTTTGATACCAAATAACGTTTCATTGCTGCTGCTTCGCTGATGTCTTCGTTTCTGCCTTGCCCGCCGCTCACCACAACCAATGCAGACGGATTTTTTTGTAAATATTCCAAGCATTTATCAAGCCGCAACTGCAATGTCGGTAAAACGGTTTCTCCTCGAATGCCACAACCTAACACCAACACGCAATCTTCATCAAACGTAACTGTATTTTTTGAGCCATTGATACCGATAAAAATAAACATTCCAAAAACAACCAATGTTGCAATAAGCAATGTTGCATTCGTTAATTTGCGCAAAAACGGCGATAATTTCGGATAGATAACAAACAAAGTGATAAAAAATCCGGCAAAAACCAATGCAATAGCATTTCCCACCGTAAAGCCGTAAGCAATCGTCAGCACCGCCGCACCTAACAGACACAGCAATCCGGCAATAAGGCATAAACGGAGAATGAAAGGGTTTTTATTTAGGTTCTTTTTCATATCTACTTTTTTTCTTGTCTTGAATCGAAATTATCTTGAACTAAGATTTTATTAAGATTTACGAAATTCTTAAGATTCATTTTTTAATCTTGCTAATCTTATTAATCTTGTAAAAATCACGGTTCAGACATCGTATTTTATATACATAATTATACCGAAAATAATGTGCAAAACGCCAAAACCAATTGTCCACCAATAAATGCCGTGATAAAGATAAATAGCAGCGAGAAGTCCGATAATCACTTCGCAAATGCCGAGAATATGAATTTCGCCGACAGTGAATTTTGAAGCATTTATCAATGCCAATCCGTAAAAAATCAGCGTAACAGCCGCTACATATCCAATATTACCATTGAAGAGCAGCACGAGTGAAAAAATACCGCCCGCCGCCAACGGAATCATTAAATTGTAAGCTGCGCGCATCGTTACTTTGTTGAACAAACTTTGTTTATTTTTTACTGCTTTTCGCCAACTGAAAAGTGTAATAACGCCAACTGCCAATCCCAACACCACAAGCGCTGTGGCAAGCAAAATCATCACTTCTTGCGTTCTGTTAAAATGTGTCAGCGAAGGGTCGAGCAACAGAAAAAAGTAAGCAAACATTGCTCCTGCTACCGCCAAAAGTCCGGCAAAAACAAGAGATAAACCATTGATTGATTTGAATTTAGATGATTTTTCCATCATCTCACGTATGGCTTTGATATCTTCTGATTGTTTATTCATCTGTTTATTTTTTATTTTTTACATTAAAGTCAGATGGAACTCGCATAAATAATCATTTGTTTGTGTGATTTTTAATCATGCTCGCTTCATAATATAATTCACATTAAAAAGTGCTTTGCGATACAAAGTTAAAGGTAATTATTTTATTTGCAAGCATTTTTTGAAATATTTTTCAATTTTATTTTAAATGGTTATCCGTGACAATACCTAAAAAGTCTAAAAAAACCTCACTGTCATTGCGGGCTTGACCCGCAATCTCTTGATAAAGAAGAATGTAATTTGAGGAGATTCCGTGTCAAGCACGGAATGACAGACGTTTAATAAAAATTATTTTCCTAATCCTTCTATTGCTGTTACAATTTCCTCTACGCCTGTGTTCCAGTCTTCGGCTATTTTTTTGTAATAAGCTTTGGTAATTTTTTTGTTATCCTTGCCCTCGGCATTGTTAATTCTGCCAATTAAATCGCAGTTCAACTTATTGACTTTCAATAGGATTTTGCTTACTTCGTCGCTTTTTGTTTTTGGAAAAAGCGAGTATTTCACGTAACACTCTGTAATAAGTTCGATAGACACAAACTTAATATACTTTTTTAGGTCTTTTCTGCTTGCCATAAAATTTAAGTTTTAAAGTTTATAATTTTCACAAATATAAATCGTTTATTATTGAAAAAGAAATCTATTTGCACTATTTTTGCACTCAATATGAAGACGATTATTCTGCTACGAAATACATTGAAAATATTGCTGCTTTTCTTGGCAACTTGCTGTTTGTTTGTTTCCTGCAAAGACGACGATTTTTCGACCAATCCGGCGCACAAATTATCTTTTTCTAAAAACGTATTGAGTTTCGATACATTGTTCACAACTGTCGGTTCCACCACGCGCACCTTTATGGTGTATAACAAAAACAACAGACCATTGAGGATAAGCGAAATACGATTGCCGAATAATTCGATGTTCAGAATGAATGTTGACGGCGTTTCGGACAATGTGATGACAAACGTAGAAATACGTGCCAAAGACAGTATGTTTGTTTTTGTGGAAGTAACGATTGACCCGCGCAATGAGTCTTTGCCTTTCTTGGTCGAAGATTCCATTATGTTTTACACCAATACTAATGTTCAACACGTTAAACTCACAGCATACGGACAAGACGCGGTAATTTTTAGGAACAGAACATTACCTGATACTACATTATTGGGTGAAAAACCGTACTTGATTTTCGGCGATTTGATTGCCGAAAATTTAACTATCGAAGAAAACAGCAGGTTGTTTTTCCGCCACAATGCAAACCTAATCGTAAACGGAAACTTGCGAATAAACGGTACTCGCGAAGAGCCTGTGATATTCCGTGGTGATCGATTGGATAACTTTTTGCAGGATTATAAATACGACGATCTTCCGGGACAATGGGGCGGAATTGTATTGGCAAGCGAACACGACCATTACATCAATTTTGCTCATATCCGCAACGGAAAAACAGGAATCCGAATAGACAGTGCAACGTTGAAAATAGAAAATTCCATGGTTCATAATTTCGACGGTTATGGTATCAAAGCCAAACATGCCGAAATATGGATTGGCAATTCGCTCATTGCCAACTGCAGCGAGAACTGCCTGCAATTCATCGGCGGGAAACATGACATTATTCAATCAACAATTGCCAATTTCTACTCCAATCTGTCTGCAGATACGCAACGTAAAGGCGTAGCTGTATTGCTGACAAACAGCGATGGCGACGAAAATGTTGCATTGTCGCAAGTAACTTTTATAAATTCGATTGTTTACGGTTCATTCCAAAATGAAATAACGTTGAGAAAAAAAGATGATGTCGAATTTAATTATTCGTTCCAACATTGCTTACTACGAGCAAGAGAAAGCGATTTTGACGAAAATAATTTGTTAAATATCATTTGGAATGAAAACCCGGAATTCGTCAACACAAAATTCCCATACGATTTCCGTTTGAAAACTAATTCGCCGGCCATAGACAAAGGCGATCCAGCAATACTACTCATTTATCCATACGACTTAGCCGGAAACTTGCGAACCGGAAATCCTGATTTAGGTGCATACAAATACATAGCAGAATAATGAAACTCATGAAATTAGAGCACGAAGGCACGAAAGCACGAAGGCACGAAAGGAAATACGAAGAATCTGTTTCGCGCTTTCGCGCCTTCGTGCCTTCGCGCTATTTTATTGTTAACATAACAATATTATTATCCTCACTCGGATTTTCTCATGCCGCCATTGTCGATTCCATAATGGTTTATACGCCGCAAGACAGGGCGATATTCAACGATTATATCGCAACATTTGGTGTTAAGAGAGACTTGCCAATGAACCAATTGGTACTCGAAACAGGTTTTTATTTCTTGGAAACGCCTTATGTAAATTACACTTTGGAAGCCACAAGTCCCAACGAGAAATTGATTATCAACCTGCGCGAACTCGACTGTACTACTTTTACCGAAACTTGTTTAGCATTGGCACGTACTTTAAAAAGCAACGATATTTCGTTTGAAAGATATGCTAAAGAACTGATGAACCTACGTTTCAGAGGCGGCATTTTAGATGGTTATGCTTCGCGTTTGCATTATTTTTCGGAGTGGCTTTACGACAACGTTCAATTAGGCACGATAGAAGATATAACACTGAAAGCCAATGGAATTAACTTTCCTGTTACGTTGAATTTGATGACCAGAGTAGCTAAAAATTATCCGCAATTAGCTGACACTACGGTATTAAAACAGATTTCGGACATCGAAGCGGTGCTTTCGAACCGAAAATATTATTATATACCAAAAGACAGATTGCATTCCGCCAAACCGTTTATTCAAGACGGCGACATTTTATCCATGACCGTGAGCGGCAAGGGAATGGACATTATGCACATGGGATTTGCCGTGCATATTGACGATAAACTGCATTTCATACATGCTTCTTCAACAAACAAAAGAGTAGTGATAACGCAAGTGCCTTTTAAGGAATATCTTACCGGAATAAAACAAAACACAGGCATTATGATTGCAAGACCATTGGAAATGAACAATGAAAACAATTAAAGAATTAAAAAATATTTTTGTATTTATTATTTTAATTCTTTCATTGCCTTAATTTTTCAATTATTATGAAACGAGCATGTACAATAATGTACACCATAGAAAATGGACATGCGAGTTCCATGTGACCTTAATGTAAAAAATAAAAAATGTACACATGAAAATAAACTTATTCATTCCTTGTTTTATAGACCAATTATATCCACAAACGGCTTTTAACACCATTAAAATATTGGAAAAAGCAGGTTGCGAAGTGCATTATAATCCTAACCAAACATGTTGCGGACAGCCTGCGTTTAACAGTGGTTATTGGGACGAAGCAAGAAAATTGGCGGAGAAATTTTTTACCGATTTTTCCGAAGAAAATATTCCGATTGTTTCGCCGTGCGCTTCTTGCATCAGCTATGTAAAAACACATTACAAAAAACTGTTTGAATCGCAACCGGATAAATTAGCCGAATGCGAAAGAGTCGGAAATCTTGGCTATGAATTATCCGATTTCTTGGTCAATGTGTTGAAAGTTGACGATTTGGGTGCAACGTTCAACCATAAAGTAACTTTCCACGATTCCTGTTCCGCGCTGCGCGAATACGGCATTAAAAAAGAACCTCGCCAATTACTTTCAAAAGTCAACGGCTTAGAATTAATTGAAATGGAAGAATCAGAAACCTGTTGCGGTTTTGGAGGCACATTTGCTATAAAAAACACTTCCATATCTTCTGCCATGGCAGAGAAAAAGGTGGAAAATGCCATAGCCACAGGCGCCGAATACATTATTTCTACCGAAGCATCTTGCTTGATGAACATTAATGGTTACTGTGCCAAAAAGAAACTGCCGATAAAGGGAATTCATTTGGCAGATGTGTTGGTAAATTTTTAAAAATTACAATTCTACTGTTCCCCACGGAAGATTAAATGCATCCGCCACCGGTTGAGACACAACTTGTCCGCCGCAAACATTTAAACCTTTCAACAATCCGGCATCTTCTTTCATAGCCGTTTGCCAACCTTTGTTCGCGATTTTCAACACGTATGGCAATGTCGCGTTGGTCAACGCCATGGTCGAAGTACGAGGAACTGCTCCAGGCATATTTCCGACACAATATTGAATAACACCATCGACCGTATAAACCGGATCCGCGTGTGTTGTCGGTTTGGAAGTTTCAAAACAACCGCCTTGGTCAATCGCCACATCAACCATTACCGAGCCTTTTCTCATCAATGAAATCATGTCGCGCGTGATTAACCGCGGCGTTTTGGCTCCGGCAATCAACACCGCACCAATCACAACATCTGCATTTTTAACCTGCTCGCGCAAAATCATTGGATTCGACATAATCATTTTACAATTGGCAGGCATTATTTCACCTAAGTAGCGCAACCGTTCAATATTCGTATCCAGCAGCGTAACGTCGGCGCCCAAGCCACAAGCCATTTTAGCAGCATTGATACCTACGATTCCACCGCCGAGCACAACCACTTTTGCCGGAGCCACACCAGTAACGCCACCCATCAATATGCCTGAACCACCTTGAGTTTTTTCCAAAAAACGAGCGGCTTCTTGAATTGCCATTCTTCCGGCAACTTCACTCATCGGTTGAAGCAACGGTAATCTGCCGTCGGCTGTTTCAACGGTTTCGTATGCGATAGCTACACATTCGCTTTTCATCAGCGCTTCGATTTGCGGAAGGTCTGCCGCCAAATGCAGATATGTAAACACAATCTGTCCTTTGCGCAACAATTTATATTCACTCGGTAAAATTTCTTTTACGTGCATAAGCATATCGCAAGCAGCAAATATCTCTTCGGGAGTGCCGACAATCGTTGCTCCGACAGCTTCATACTCATTGTCCGAAAAACCACTGCCAACACCTGCGTTTTTCTCCACCATAATGCTATGACCGTTGGAAACCAACAACTCAACTCCTGCCGGAGTCATTGAAACTCTGTTTTCTTGCGATTTAATTTCTTTGAGAATGCCTATTTTCATATAATTTACAATTTAGATTTATTTCCCACAAAGACACAAAGAACACAAAATTTTCTTAGTGAACTCTGTGTCTTTGTGGGAAACATTTATATTTTTATTATTTTTGTCTTCGTAAAAACGAATAGCAAAAGTAGTTTTTTATCTGAAAAAACCAAAAAATTTTTAACCAAAATGGAGAAACGATACAACAGTTTTTCTTTTAAATCCCTTCACGGCGAACTTGAGCGCGTACAAAAAATCATTGTAAACGCCGGATTTACTTGCCCGAATAGAGATGGAAGCAAAGGTGTTGGCGGTTGTACATATTGCAATAATCAAACGTTTAGTCCGCAATATTGTCATACTCCAACATCTGTTCGAGAACAAATAAAAGAAGGTATCAAGTTTTTTCGTTACAAGTACAAGGGACAAAAATACCTCGTTTACTTTCAGTCGTACACCAACACATATGGAAAAACAGATGAACTGATTCGCTTATATGAAGAAGCGCTCTCCTATCCTACTGTTTGCGGATTAGTTATCGGTACGCGCCCCGATTGCGTAAGCAATGATTTATTGGCTTATTTCGCAGCGTTGGCAAAAACAAAATACGTGATGATTGAATACGGCGTAGAATCTACTTGCAACGACACGCTGTGTTTCATCAACCGCGGACATTCTTACGAAGAAGCGGAAGAAATGATTCTCCGAACTGTTGCAAACGGTATTCACACAGGCGCACATCTCATTTTAGGATTGCCGACAGAAAGCAGAGAAATGATTCTCAGCCATGTCGACAATATTTCAAAACTTCCCATCACAGCGCTCAAACTGCACCAACTGCAATTGGTAAAAGGTACAAAAATGGCTTCGCAATATGCCGAAAATCCTTCTATTTTTCAATTGTATTCAGTTGACGAATACATCGAACTTGTTATTGATTTTTTAGAACGACTGAATCCTGCTATTGCCATAGAACGATTTGTATCTCAATCGCCAAAAGAACTGCTTATTGCACCTGATTGGGGTGTGAAAAATTTTGAATTTATTGATAAAATAAATAAACGTTTAATAGAAAGAAATACTTATCAGGGTCGTTTGTGGATATAAAACCATTAAGAAAAAAATCTCTTTTTACAACTAAAAATATTTTTTATCCACAGATTACACAGATTCACACAAATAAAAGAGGTTATATAATATTCATTGAAAAAATTGTATCAAGTATTTAACTCATTCATTTGTGTGAATCTGTGTAATCTGTGGAGTTATTTTATATTGGTTATTTTTCCAAAATCAAAATCTCTACTCTCCTGTTCATTGCCTTTTCTTCTTCGTTTTGTTCGAGAGGAAATCTTTTTTGAGTTGCACCAAAACCTTTGTAGGTCATACGAAAAGATTGAACGCCATTTCTGACAAGAAAATTGAACACCGCTTTGGCGCGGTCAGTGCTCAGAGATTGTGTTTCAACATTGGTACAGCAAATATGTCCTTGTATCTCAATTTGCATTGTCAAATGTTTGAGCATCATAGCGAGCAAGGTCTCCAACGCGGGATAAGATTCGGGAAGGAATGTATCAAAAGCTTGATGAAAAAGGATATTTTCCAACACAATGGTATTACCTACCACAAGATTTTCTTCCGACAATTTTTCTTTTGCGCTGACACTTCGCGATTTTGTGGTATAAACGACCTTAACTATTCGGTGGTTTTTAATTCCTTTGTCCGAAAAGTCTTGGCGATTTTTTTCGGTGCTGTTTGGATGTATGCCTTCGCCTTTGCTGAAGACGATGTTCTTCTCATCAATCCCTTTTTGAATGAGATAATCACGCACGCTTACGCTTCTTTTCTCGGAGAGTTGTTGGTTGTATGACAAACTGCCAAGAAAATCAGTGTAGCCGTAAATACTACTGATAGAGATAACGTTTTTATCAGCAATAAGTTTGTCTAACAATTTAGCATTGTTGTCATCAATAATCGATTTATCGATGTCGAAAAAAATGACAAGTGTGTCTGTTTGCTGTTGAGCACATACAATACCTAATAAGGTAAAGCACAGCATAAACATTAAAAGCGCTTTTTTCATCTGTACATTTTTTATTTTTTACATTAAGGTCAGATGGAATTTGTCCCGAAAATCGGGACTCGTTTCATAAAGCATTATCATTTTTCACTGATGCTCAATCCGCAACAAATCATTAACCGTTTTTACCGGATTAAACGTTTGAATAGGTACTTCTACGAAAATTGTGTTCCAATCGCTCATCGCGCCGTTCCACAATCCGGGAAGTTCCAATGCTTTCAGTTCTCTGCCGTTTTTCGATTTTAGAGAAATAAATCCGGTGTTTTTATCCACAAATTCCGTCAAGTCAAATTTTTCTCCTTTGTAATTTTTAACCGCGCAAACTAAATCAACGGGATTAAAATGCGTTGATTGCATCAACAATTCTTTTTCACTTGGTTTTGATGTGTCTATCTGAGAACTTTCTAATATTTGCAACGAAATGGTGCCGTCTTCGTTTTCGGCAAAAAATGGACCGCCGCCAGGCTCGCCTTCGTTCTTCACCATTCCGCACACACGAATAGGGCGATTTAATTTTGAATATAAATAATCGATAATTTCAGGTAAATCTAATCCATCAAGCGAGTCGTTTTCGATGTTCAACACTTCTTCTGTAAAATCAATGATTTCGTCTAATTCCTCGTCAGTCAATTCACCTGCTTCGAGCAGTTCAAGATAGTTAAAAATCTGACTTTGAACATTTACCAACACGCCCGCGAGCAGTTTTTTATAGGTAACGGTTACGTCTTTGAGACTGTCGGGCACAACATTATCTATATTTTTAATAAAAATGACGTCAGCGTTTTTGTCGTTCAAGTTTTCTATCAACGCGCCGTGTCCGCCGGGACGGAAAACCAAATTTCCGTTTTCGCGGAAAGGTTCGTTGTTGGCATCGGCAGCAATAGTGTCGGTCGATGATTTTTGTTCCGAAAAACTAACATCGTAAGTAACATTATATTTTCGCTCGTAACTGTTTTTCTTTTCCGACAATAATTTTTCAAACAACAATCGATGTTCGGGCGAAACAGTAAAATGTACATTTACTTTTCCCGTTGCTGAATTGGCGTACAAAGCGCCTTCTACCAGATGCTCTTCCATCGGTGTGCGCACAGTGTCGCCATAAGAATGAAACTGCAACAATCCTTTCGGCAACGCGCCGTAATCCAACCCTTTTTCAAACAAAAGATTGGAAACTATTTCTTTGTAATTGCCTTCAGCGATAAGTTCATCGATATATTTTCCGGTGTTTTTTATGCAAGATTGATTCAATTCGCTATAAAAAGCAAATTTTTTGATGTCTTCAAAAAACTTTTTCTCAAAATCTTTTTGAGGCGTATCGTAATTGGCTTCGCAGAATTCAAACAAATCTTTAAACATACGACTTGCCGCGCCCGAAGCGGGAACGAATTTCAAAATATCAACATCTTGTTGCAGATAATCATTCCATTCTTGCAAATAAAACCGAATATCGTCGTCGCTAATCCGTTCAATTCCGTCGTTAACGGTGGCAACTTTTTCTATCCGTAGAAAAGGAAAACCTTTTTTAAAACTCTCCAACTGTTCATTTATTTGTTGTTCGCTGATTCCTTTTTTCAGCAAAACACTTTTGTCTTTTTCTTCCATAATACAATGCGTTTTATTAGTTTGTTTCCCACAAAGGCACAAAAAACACAATATTTTCTTAATGAGCTTTGTGTCTTGGTGGGAAATATTTAATTCAACTCAATTTAAGTTTTTGCTAAAATAAGCAGTTTTCATTCAAGAAACAAAAAAATTAGATGTATTTTTGTTAAATTTTTGATGATATATAAATTATAAAAAATAATTTAGATTGCTTCGTCCCTCGCAATGACTTGAAAATCAACATTAATACGTCATTGCGAGGAACGAAGCAATCTAAAAATGTAAGTGTTTTTAGAAATCATATAATGACAGATTCCAAAATATACCGTTATTTTCTCGTCGTATTAGGAACTATTTCGTTGGCGTTGGGAATATTGGGAATTTTTCTACCTTTGTTGCCAACAACACCTTTTTTGTTGTTAACGGCAGCGTTGTATTTTCGAGGGTCTGAAAAGTTTTATAATTGGCTGATTAATCACAAAATTCTCGGCGAATATATACGCAATTTCCGAGAAAATAGAGCAATTCCATTGCGTGTAAAAATAATTTCGGTTTCGCTACTTTGGATTACGATACTGTCAAGCGCATATTTTTTTGTACCTTATTGGTGGGCGCAACTCATTATGATAATTATTGCCATTTTAGTAACCAAACATATTTTATCTTTCAAAACGTTAAAATGAACAAAATCAAAATATTTTTATTGTTGCTGACGATTTCCATTACAGGCTATTCGCAAAATATTTTGTCAGAAATTATTGACGGAAAATATGACGCAAAACAAGCGCCTCTTGTCGTTTTTATGCAAGACGATAATTACACAATGCTTGACGGTCAAATGATTGTGAAATACAACAGCGCCACCGGAAAAGTCATTGATACGTTGTTTCAGCAATCGCACATCGCAACAATCGACATAGAACACTACGTATTCAGCGAAAATGAACGAAAAATTTTAATCAGAACTAACACCGAAAAAAGGCATGACGGAGCTGTTTATTCCGATTATTATGTTTATACCATTGCCGAAAAAAGGATTGAAAAATTGTCGGAAAACGGCAAACAGCAATCGGCAACCATTTCACCAAACGGTCGAAACGTAGCTTTTGCACGCGATAATAATTTATATCTCAAAAGGCTTGATTACGATATGGAATTAGCCGTAACGGAAGACGGCGAAGCGGGAAAAATCAGCAACGGAATTCCGAATCTTGCTTACCGACAAGCATTTAACGTTTCTCGTACGTTTGAATGGTCGCCCGACAGTAAATTGCTGGCTTTTGTCCGCTATGACGAAACAGATGTGAGAAAATTCTGCGTGGATTTATATCCTGCTTTAAACAGTAATGGTGATTTTTTGAATTATAATGTTAGTAAAATTTGCTACGATTATCCAACTGCCGGAACTGAAATTCCAAAAACGAGCGTGCAAGTTTACGATGTTTTTTACAAAACAACCAAAGAAATGGATATTCCCGATACAGAAAATATGTATGTTCCGCGCATTCTTTGGACTCCAAAAACCGACCAACTCGCTATTGTAACATTAAATCGTGCACAAAACCGACTTAACTTGCTGTTTGCCAATGGCAGGTCAACTGTTTGTACAAGTATTCTTGTCGAAAATGCCGAAAAATACATCAATACAGACAACATCAAGTTTATTCAATTTTTGCCTGATAATCAATTTGTTTATGTCAGCGAAAACAGTGGATACAATCATATTTACGTGTATTCTGAAACGGGATTTTTAAGACAGCAAGTTACAAAAGGCGAATGGGACATTACCGATTTTTATGGATATAATGCGGATAAAAAGATTTTTTATTATCAATCAACCGAACAATCGCCGCTCGAAAGAAATATTTTCAGCATTCAAAACGGACGAAAAGTATTATTAAGTAAAGAAAAAGGAACTCACAATGCTTATTTCAATTCAAATTATACATATTATATAAACGATTTTTCGTCTGCCGAAATACCTAATCAAGTTTCGCTTCGCAATGCATCGGGATTGGTTATTGAAACATTGGAAAATAACGCGGAACTGAAAGAACAAAGTATTGATTTACTACCTAAAGAGTTTTTCTCGTTCTTGACCACCGACAGTATTTTACTGAACGGTTGGATAATAAAACCTGCCGATTTAGATTCTGCCAAACAATATCCAGTATTGCTGTTATCAACTGACAATATTTATACTCAACAAGTCAAAAATGAATGGAATGTTGGTTGGGAACAATTGTTGGCACAAAATAATTACATCGTAGCACGCATCGACCCGCAAGGAACTAACGCGCGTGGCAGAGATTTTCGCCAAAGCAACTACGCGCAAGCAGGCACTACCGAAGCGCAAAATCTGATTGAATTGGCTGATTATTTATGTGCATTGCCATACATTGACAATAATCGAATCGGAATTTTTGGCTCAGGATTGGGCGCACAAGCAGGTTTATTGGCGATGTCGCTCAGCAACAATTTCAACACAGGAATTGCTATTGCTCCTGTAACCGATTGGCGATTTTACAGCGCACCATTTGCTGAACGAATTATGAAACGTCCGCAAGAAAATTTAACGAATTATGAAAAATCTTCGCCGTTGAAAAATGCAGAAAAACTAAACGGAAAATTACTGCTTATTCACGGCACGGCAGACGAAGAAGTGAATCTTCAACATTCACTAATGTACAATAAACGCTTAACGGAATTAAACAAACCGTTTGAATTTCAATTGCGCATCAATGGCGGACATCGTTTTACAAGCGATAAATGGATTCATTTGTATACAAAAATGATGGAATTTTTGGAGAAAAATTTGTGATTCCAAACGCGTTAAAAATTCCGTAGGAATTATCGCTCGGTAGAAAAATACATCTATGTTGTTGGTTGCATTCCGTACGGAATGCGTCCTGTGAGGCAAATTTATTTTCTACCGAGCGATATTCCCTAAAGGGAATAAATTTTCAATACATATTAATATATTATTTAATATTTTTTAAACAGCTTCAATGCCATTGTTTAAAAAATCACTATCTTTGGCTCTTCAAAATAAAAAACAAATTATTTTACAATTATGCCTAATTTTTATACCGAAAATCCTGCATTGGAGTTTCAACTTTCAAATCCGTTGATGCAGAAAATTGTAGCGTTAAAAGAACGCAATTTTGCAGATAAAGATAAATACGATTATGCTTCTCGTGATTTCGAAGATACTATCGACAATTATAATAAAGTGTTGGAAATCATCGGCGAAATTTGTGGCGACATCATTGCGCCAAATGCCGAAGGTGTTGACCACGACGGTCCGCAGGTAATAAACAACCGCGTGAAATATGCGCCGGGAACGCAACAAAATCACGATGCGTTGGTGCAAGCCGGACTTTACGGTATGTCGCTTCCTCGTCAATTCGGCGGATTGAATTTTTCGATGGTTCCATATGTAATGGCAGCAGAATTGGTTTCTCGCGCCGATGCAGGATTTGCCAATATTTGGGGATTGCAAGACTGCGCCGAAACTATCAACGAATTTGCTTCAGAAGAAATCAAGCAAGAATTTTTACCTCGTGTTTGCAAAGGAGATACTTGCTCAATGGACTTAACCGAGCCTGATGCCGGTTCCGACCTTCAAGCTGTTCAGCTGAAAGCTACTTATTGCGAAGAAACAGATATGTGGTATTTGAATGGTGTTAAACGATTCATTACCAACGGCGATGCTCAAATTAAATTAGTATTGGCTCGTTCGGAAGAAGGAACAAACGACGGTCGTGGTTTGTCTTATTTCGTTGCCGACAACCAATTTAACGATACAATCAAAGTAAGACGCATCGAAAATAAACTTGGTATAAAAGGCTCGCCGACTTGCGAATTGGTGTTTACAAACGCACCTGCAAAATTGGTTGGAACGCGCCGTATGGGATTGATAAAATATGTAATGTCGTTGATGAACGGCGCTCGTTTGGGTGTTGGCGCTCAATCTGTCGGACTTTCAGCAGCGGCTTACGAAGAGGCGTTGGCTTATGCAAAAGACCGCCGTCAATTCGGAAAAGCAATTATCGAATTCCCTGCTGTTTTCGAAATACTTGGAAATATCAAAGCAAAATTAGATGCATCAAGAGCAATTTTGTACGAAACAACTCGTTTTGTTGATGTTTACAAAGCATACGAAGCTATCGAAGCCGAAAGAAAACTTGAACCGGAAGAAAAAGCTGATTACAAAGAATACCAAAAATTGGCTGACGCTTTCACGCCGATGTTGAAATTATTTGCGAGCGAATATGCAAACCAAAATGCTTACGATTGTATTCAAATTCACGGAGGTTCTGGTTTTATGAAAGATTATGCCTGCGAACGTTTGTATCGTGATGCTCGTATTCTTAACATTTACGAAGGAACATCGCAGCTGCAAACCGTTGCCGCTATCCGCCACGTAACTACCGGAAGTTATTTGAAACAAATCCGCGCTTACGAAACTCAAAAAGTAAGTCCGGAATTTGAAGGATTACGCAAGCGCTTAATCGAAATGACTAATATCTACGAGAAAACAGTAACTGCTGTATTGGAAGTAAAAAACAACGAATATCTTGATTTCAATGCGCGCCGTTTGGTAGAAATGGCAGGACATATCATCATGAGTTATTTGTTGATTTTAGATGCTACGCGCGAAGCTGAATGTTTGTTCCGCAAATCTGCCGAAATTTATGTAAACTATGGCGAAGCTGAAGTGAAAAAACATGCTGCTTTTATTGAGCAGTTTGAAGTTGAAAGTATTGATGTGTATAGATAATTATTCAAGATTCAAAATTTAAAATTTCAATAAAAAAGAAAAGCGAACCAATTGGTTCGCTTTTTTGTTTTTGTCATTGTGGGCTTGACCCGCCGCTCGGCTTTGCCGCTTGGTTTACCAAGAATCTCATAATAATTAAAAGGAGATTCCGCGTCAAGCGCGGAATGATAGTTTTTATTGAATTATTTCGTATTTTGTTTGTAATACTTAATCATTTTCGGCACTACTTCTTCTACATTGCCTGTGATTACATAATTGGCAATAGCATTAATCGGTGCGTTCGGGTCGTTATTAATAGCAATAATCATCGCGCTTTCTTGCATTCCGGCGATGTGCTGTATTTGTCCGGAAACACCGCAAGCGATATATAATTTCGGGCGAACGGTTACACCTGTTTGTCCAATTTGACGATCATGGTCGGCAAATCCGGCATCAACAGCCGCACGAGATGCGCCTACCTCGCCACCGATTAATCCTGCCAATTCGTACAGCATGGCAAAATTATCTGCGCTTCCCATTCCGTAACCACCGGCAATAACGATTGGCGAACCTTTCAAGTTCACTTTTGATTTTTCGATATGACGCTCAATAACGCTTACCACAAAATCAGTATCCGAAACATATTTTGATGCTTCAAGTTTCTTGGTTTCACCTTTGTAATTTTCGTCAAGCACTTCTTTTTTCATCACACCTTCGCGAACTGTCGCCATTTGAGGACGTTGGTCAGGATTGATAATAGTTGCTATGATATTTCCACCAAAAGCGGGACGAATTTGATACAGCAAATCTTTATATGTTTTGCCTTCTTTTTTATCTTCGTGGTCGCCAATTTCGAGCGAAGTACAATCGGCAGTCAAACCGCTGAACAAAGCAGAAGATACGCGAGGTCCCAAATCACGACCTACGGAAGTGGCGCCCATAAGACAGATTTGCGGTTTCTCTTCTTGAAACAATTTTACCAATGCCGAAGTGTAGGGCAACGACGTGTAATATTGCAAACGTTTGTCGTCAATAATTGTCAATACATCTACTCCGTATTTAAAAACTTGTTTTCCTATTTCGTCGAGTTTGTAGCCAACAGCCACAGCTTCGAGTTTACATTTCAAATCGTTGGTGAGTTTTCGTCCTTTTGTTAGCAATTCCAAACTAACATCGGCTACTACGCTGTCTTCTATTTCGAGATATACAAATAAATTATTCATTATCCAATGGTGTGATTTGTTATTAATTCTTTCATTAATGCATCAATTTCTGCGTCCGCAGCCGTCATTTTTTTGCTCTCTTTGGCGGTAAAAACAACGCTTTCGATTTGTTTTACTTTGGTAGGCGAACCTTTTAAGCCTAACCATGCTGGGTCGTGTTTAATGTCGTTTACGCTCCATTCCGTGATGTTCAAATACGGACAAACATCATAAATTTCTGCGTAATCCACAGCCGATTCTTGTTTTTCGCTCGACGTCATGGCGCGTTTGAATTTCATCGTGCGTTTCGCATTGCGCGGACGACAATCGGGCGCCGAACCGTTTACGGTCAATACTAACGGAAGTTTTCCTTCAACTGTTTCCACACCATTTTCCAGGCGGCGTTTTACAGTAATAATGTTATTTTTTATATCAAGAATTTCTTCTGCATATGTAATTTGCGACAAACCTAATTTTTCCGCTACTTGCGGACCAACTTGCGCTGTATCGCCATCAATCGCTTGACGACCACAAATGATAATATCTACTTTGTCGAAATTTCGAATCGCACACGAAAGCGCATAAGAAGTTGCCAATGTATCGGAACCAGCAAATTCGCGACCGCTCAACAAATATCCTTTGTCGGCACCACGATATAAACTTTCGCGGATAATTTCGGCTGCACGGGCAGGACCCATTGTTAAAATACTGATGGTTGAACCGGCAAATTTGTCTTTCAAACGAAGGGCTTGTTCCAACGCATTCAAATCTTCCGGGTTGAAAATAGCGGGAAGCGCGGCACGGTTTACCGTTCCGTCGGCTTTCATCGCGTCTTTTCCTACATTTCGAGTGTCCGGAACTTGCTTGGCAAGAACTACAATGTTTAAACTCATATTGTTATTTTTAGGTATTTTATTTTGAAGCGACAAATTTAATAAAAAATTCAATACCCAATATTCAACATTCAAAATTTATTCAGCAATGAATCTTTGATTTTTGTAAGATTAAAGAATTGCCAAGATTATTAAATCCTTAGAGATTAAAAAATCTTGGTAATCTTACTGAAATTTTGGTTCAGACAACATTATTTTCAACTTCTTCGCTTTCTTCTTCCTCATCATCATCTTCCAATTCCGGTTTTTGCGGTCCTTTCTTTATGAAAATCAAAGCACATAGCAACCCGCTGACAGCACCCGATAAATGACCTTCCCAAGAAATAGTCGGATCAACCATTTCCGTAACGGGAAACATACTCCACACAATGCTTCCGTAGAGAAAAACGACCAACAGTGAAACTGCTATCAGCGGACTATGCCGCCGAAAAACACCGCTAAAAAATAGGAAAAAAGCCAATGAATAAGTCAGTCCGCTGGCACCGATGTGCCACGAATCGCGACCGAGAATCCAAGTGAAAATGCCTGACAAAATCCACAAAATCGGGAAAACGCCATAACCTAAATCTTTATAGAAATAAAACAAACACCAACCCAGCACCAACAACGGAATACTATTGGAAAATAGGTGCATTGCTCCGGAGTGGATAAAAGGCGAAGTAATAATTCCAAAAAGTCCGTTTATATCTCTCGGATAAATTCCAAAACGGCTCCAATTGGCGCCTTCTATTTTTTCTATACCGAGCAAAAGCCACAAAATCAGCACAAACAGCGCAGGAAAAAAGAGTGCATATAAAATCCGTTTTTTTTCAATTTGTAAATCCATTTACTTTTTGTTTATGTTTTCCCGCAAAGACACCAAGAACACAATATTTTTTTAGTGAGCTTTGTGTCTTTGTGGAATATAAAATACAAACGTATGATTTTTTTTGGTTTTTTGTCGTGTCTCAACTAATTTTGTAGCATATTTGTCATATCAACGTTGTATTTTTGTAACATATATTTCGTTCCTTTGTTTTGTAAAATATATAAATTATGGAAAACTACAAGATTTTAGTCGTTGACGACGAAGAGGATTTGTGCGAAATATTGCAATTCAACCTGCAAAACGAAGGACTTGACGTAGATGCGGCTTTTTCTGCCGAAGAGGCTTTGACAAAAGACATTGCTGGCTACGATTTGCTATTATTAGATGTAATGATGGGACCAATGTCGGGTTTCAAATTGGCAGATGCGTTGAAAAAAGACAAAAAAACAGCCAATGTTCCTATTATTTTCCTCACGGCAAAAGATACGGAAAACGATACATTAACAGGATTTACACTCGGTGCTGACGATTATATTTCAAAACCTTTTTCGATTAAAGAAGTTATTGCGCGGACAAAAGCGGTATTGAAACGAACTTCGAGTAAAAATAAAACGGAACAAAAAGTCATTAAATATGATACGTTAGAGCTTTCGCTGCAAAACAAAAAAGCGTTTATTTCGGGTAAAGAAGTGGAGTTGACGAAAAAAGAATTTGAGATATTGCGATTATTATTGGAAAATCAAGACCATGTATTTTCGCGCGAAGAAATATTGACCAAAATTTGGGGTGATGTGTATGTGCTCGACAGAACGATTGATGTGAATATTACACGCCTCAGAAAAAAAATAGAGCCTTACGGCGAAAATATAATTACCCGAATGGGTTATGGATATTGTTTTGAAAGTTAAAAATGCGCGAAAGCGCGAAGGCACGAAAAGCACGAAATAAAAAAGCATTATATTTGATAAGTTAGTAAAAATATGAACAAGAAAGATTTTAATATTGAAGATTTGGATATTTGGATAGAAGAAATAACAATAAAATTCGTGCCTTCGCGCTTTCGCGCATTTTAACTCTTTTTAAAATGAAAAATACAGAAAAGTTATCTTTTGAAGGAATTAAAAGGTTTCGATTGTCATTCAATTATCGTCTTTTTATTTCCTTTTTCAGTATTTTTTTAGTGTTTTCCGTTTTGATTGGATTTTTTCAGTATAACCGCGAAAAACAGTTCAGTTCGGAAAGGATAAACAACGAATTAACCACTTATAACCAGCTGATTTACAATTTTTTTATTACTGAAAACGAAGACGTAAATAAACTGTCGTCTTTCATACAATTATTTCCGGAAAAAGGACTTCGAGTAACTGTTATTGATGCGTCGGGAAATGTGATTTTTGATAATATGGCTACCGACATTCTGAATAACCGTCTTAATCGTCCCGAAATAATTGCCGCTATGGAAAACGGTACAGGAACTGCCATTCGACTGTCGAGTTCAACGAATTCTACTTATTTTTATTCTGCCGTTCGCATTGGCAATTATTATATTCGCACTGCGTTGCCTTACGACATAAACTTGGCAAATATGCTGCGTACCAATAATATTTTCTTGTATTTTTTACTCATTTTATTTGGCTTGACTGTTATTTTAATAGTTATTATCTCCAACAATGTCGGAAAATCAATTTCTTCTCTTCGTAATTTTGCGAAAAAAGCAGAATTAAACAAGCCTATCAAAGAAAATATCCAATTTCCTGATAATGAGCTTGGTGAAATAAGTTCGCATATCGTACAATTATACAATAACCTACAAAATACAAAGAATAAATTATTTATTGAAAGGGAAAAATTGTATCAGCATCTTCAAATCTCGAATGAAGGGCTTGCTTTTTTTTCTTCAGCGAAAAAAGAGATTCTTGTCAACGATAATTTTATTCAATATATAAATGTAATTTCTGACGAACAATCGGTTACGTCCGAAAGTGTGTTTTTCATTCCCGAATTTGAAAAGTTAAACAAGTTCATTGACAAAAAAATAAACGCAACGCACGATAAAAATAAAATATTGAGCGAAAGTTTTGAGTTAACTAAAAATGGAAAAACTTTTATCAGTAAAGTCATTATTTTTCAGGACAATAGCTTTGAAATTTCCATCAACGACATCACGCAACAGGAAGAAGAAAACCGCTTGAAACGTCAGCTGACGCAAAACATCGCACACGAATTACGAACGCCGGTAAGCAGCATTCAAGGATACTTGGAAACAATCATGAACAATACGGGTATAGATCCCGAGAAAAAACATTTTTTTATCGAAAGATCTTATTCACAGGCAATACGGTTGAATTCGTTGGTTAGAGATATTTCATTATTAAATAAAATAGATGAATCAGCAATCTTATTTGATTGCGAAAATATTGTCATTCTCGACCTTGTTGAATCAGTTTTCAACGATGTTTCACTGCAAATGGAAGAGAAAAAAGTTCATGTAGATATTCATATTGACAAAAGCGTACACGTAAAAGGAAACCGTTCGCTGTTATATTCTATTTTTAGAAACTTGACAGACAATTCATTAGCTTATGCAGGAGAAAATTTCAATATCCAATTAAGTTGTTTCAGAGAAGACGACAATTTTTATTATTTTTCGTATGCCGATACGGGCGTTGGTGTTCCCGAAAAACATTTGAATCGTCTTTTCGAGCGTTTTTACCGCATCGACGAAGGTCGTTCACGCAAAATCGGCGGAACAGGTTTGGGACTTTCTATCGTAAAAAATGCCGTGATTTTCCACAAAGGACAAATTGTGGCAAAAAACAGAGCCGAAGGCGGTTTGGAATTCATCTTCACACTGAAAAAGAATAAAGAAAGTTGACAAGCTTTGGCGAAAAACTTGTTCACTTGTCAACTCGTTTACTAAAAAGAATACCTCTCATGTTTACTTCGCGTCTTAGAGTCTTTGCGACTTAGCGTTCACAATTAAGCGCTTGCGCTTTTTTTACTGAACGCAAAGACGCTACGACACAAAGGCGCAAAGGTTTTATTTTAAATGACAGTTTGAGTTAAAATGATAAAAAAGAGTTGAAAATCCAATGTTTTCTCATATATTTGTTCCAAACTTTAAAAGATGAGTTATGAGAGCATTTTTCACAACTATTGGAATGTTAGCTATATTAGTTACAACTACAGTGGCACAATCTTCGGGTTTCGACAAGTCGAAATTGGTTTACAGCGGAACGTTCAACTTTGCGTTCACAAACAATTTCTCTGCTGTTACCATTTCGCCGCAAGTAGGTTATGCTTTTAACAAATTTTTTACCGCCGGTGCAGGTATAAATTACAACTACCGCAGTCAAGCCAATATAAATACTTCGTTAAATTTCTTAGGACTAAACGTCTATGGGCGAGCAACACCAATACAGTACGTCGCGCTGCAAGTACAACCTGAAGGGCATTATATGTGGGGAAAAGGTATGGGCAATGTTAAATCAAAATTGATTCCTTGTATGCTTGTCGGCGCAGGTGTTGTGATTCCTTCGGGCAAGGTCGGTGCCATTAATGCCATGATTTATTATGACGTTATTCAATATACATACAACGGTGTTAACTATTCGCCTTATGGCAATAAAGTAATTTACTCCGTCGGTTTTATTTTTAGCTTTTAAGTTTTGAACGCAAAAAAACGCAAATTTTCGCAAATTTCTGTCATTCTGAACTTGTTTCAGAATCTCCTCGTTTTTTAGAAGATTGCGGGTCAAGCCCGCCGCTCGGCTTTGCCGCTTGGCTCTGCCAAGAATGACAAGTGTAGTTGATTTGCGTAAATTTGCGTTTTTTGCGTTCTAACAATATTTACTTCTTCATTTCTTTTGCCCAACTGTCTTTTAACGAAACTGTTCTATTAAAAATCAATTTGTCGGCGTTTGAATCCAAATCCACAGCGAAATATCCGATTTTTAAAAATTGGAAATTATCCATCGGTTTTGCATTTGCTAAAATAGGCTCTACTCGGCAATTTTTCAGCACTTTCAATGAGTTTGGATTTATCAAATCACGAAAATCTGCATCTGCGCCGCTTGGGTCTTCTACTGTAAAAAGTCGGTCGTACAAACGGACTTCGGCAGAAATGGAAGCACTGATTTCCACCCAGTTAATCGTACTTTTCACTTTGTATTTGTTGCTGCCCGATGTGCCGCTTTTGGTTTCGGCATCGTACTCGCAGTAAACTTCCGTAACGTTGCCTTGCTCGTTGGTTTTGTAGTCGGTACATTCCACGATGTATGCACCTTTCAAGCGTACACGGCTACCTTTCGACAAACGGAAAAAATCTTTTGTCGGATTTTCCATAAAGTCGTCGCGCTCAATGTAAAGTTCGCGCCCAAAAGGGATTTCGCGCGTTCCTGCGTTTTCGTCATCGGGATTATTTTCGGTAACGAGCGTTTCGCCTTGCCCTTCGGGATAATTTGTAATAACGAGTTTTATCGGATTTAAAATGGCACAAACGCGGGTGGATTTCGGCTTCAAATCCTCGCGCACAGTGTGCTCGAGAAGTGCCATATCAATCGTTCCGTCGTATTTCGTGTAGCCAATTTTATCAATAAAATTTCTAATGGCTGTGGGCGTATAACCACGTCGACGCATCCCGCTTATGGTCGGCATTCGTGGATCATCCCAACCACTTACCAAACCTTCTTGCACAAGTTGAAGCATTTTCCGCTTACTCATTACCATATAAGTAATGTTTAGGCGGTTAAACTCAGTTTGGCGCGGGCGATAATCCAATGCGTTATTAAGTTCAATCAATCGGTCAATGTACCAATCGTAAAGTGGTCTATGCACCTCAAATTCAAGCGTACAAAGGCTATGCGTAACGCCTTCGAAATAATCCGACTGTCCGTGCGCAAAATCGTACATTGGATACACTTTCCAATCGTAACCGGTGCGATGATGTGGATACGACGTAATAATACGGTACATAATCGGATCGCGGAAGTGCATATTGGGCGAAGCCATATCAATTTTGGAGCGAAGAATCATACTTCCTTCGGGAAATTCGCCGTTGGTCATTCGTTGAAACAAATCAAGATTTTCTTCAACAGGACGATTTCTATACGGACTTTCCGTACCGGTTTGCGTCGGCGTGCCTTTCTGACGGGCAATTTCTTCCGATGTTTGCTCGTCAACGTATGCCAAGCCGGCTTTTATCATTTGCACCGCCAAGTCCCAAAGCTGCTGAAAATAATCTGAAGCGTAATAAATATTTCCCCACTGATAACCAAGCCATTGAATATCTTCTTGAATAGAATCCACATATTCTACATCTTCTTTCAGTGGATTAGTATCATCGAAACGAAGGTTGCAAATACCGCCATAATTTTTGGCAATGCCGAAATCCAAGCATATCGCTTTGGCGTGTCCGATATGTAAATAACCGTTCGGCTCCGGTGGGAAACGGGTTTGGATTCGTCCGTCGTTTCGTCCTTCACGCAGGTCATTTTCGACCATTTGTTCAATAAAATTCAAGCTTTTTTTGGGTGTTTCTTCTGTGTTCATACATTGATGCATTAAGAGCGCAAAGATAGGTAAAAATTAAGATTTAGAACGCAAATGACGCAAAAAGCGCAAATTTACGCAAATCAACTACTTTGTCATTGCGGGCTTGACCCGCAATCTCTTTTTTAGGAGATGCTGAAACAAGTTCAGCATGACACGAAATTTGCGTAAATTTGCGCTTTTTGCATCATTTGCGGTCTTTTATTATCCTACAAAATCTGCGGTCTTCCCGTATTTTTCGTTTTTTTGCGGAATTTCCGTTTAATCCAGCGGTTCCTCAACAGTCGAATAACATTTACAGAAACAGACTGCAAAAATAACTCAATGTATCGCTTCCGTTTTTCTTCAAAAATATCTGCAATTGTAACTAAAATACATGTTTCTTCTACTTCGGCAAACTCGTGATTGACAGCACAGCCAAAGTTTTTCATAGTCGGCGAAAGACTGACATATGCATTGACCAACGGCGGAATATTACAGTTATATGACCGTACCAATTTATTTAAAATCTTGTAATCTTGCACCATATCACCAGTATTGAACAGTGTTTCCATACGCGGATAATTAATATTGAGTTCAAGCGGAGTAAGCGGATAAACAAGTTTATCTGGGTCGGGAAAATATTTTTGAATATAATAAAGTATCATATTTCGCGCCTCGCGATTGAAAGTAGGATACATAGTAAATTTCCCGAAAAAATACTTACTATTGGGAACAATAACTGCCAACGCGCCTAAACCGTCCCAAAGATTATCCAGCGCAAAAAGGCTTTTCGAGCCCATTTTGGAAGATTGGTAAGCCGGTTGCACAAACGAGCGACCAAGTTCCAATGTATGCGGCATATATTCTTTGTTGAATTTTTCGGTAAAGTGATACATGTGTGCTGTAGAAAGAAGCGGTTGCCCATTCTCGTCGTATGCTACATCAGAGCCATGGATAAAGCGGTAACCACCAAGAATTTCCTCCGCTTTCGGGTCCCACACAATCAGTTGTGTGTAAGGCGATTCCATATAATCGAACTCGTCCGTATCAATTTCGTTGCCTGTGCCACCACCGCTGTCGCGGAAAGACAATTCGCGCAAACGACCGATTTCGAGCATCAGGTTGGGTGACGTGTGCGCTGTGAAAATATAGATTTCATTGTTTGCCTTGTTGGTTTTTCGCAACATTTTGTCAGGCGTGAGTTCCGCTTTCAACAAAGCCCTGTCTATTGGCACTATAATTGGCTTTTCCATATTTTAAAAGATAAATGTAGATAAATACTTCACGACAAAAATAATAAATATTGTTTTATCTATTTATCCTTTTTTATCTACTTTTATCATTTATCAAAGTTCGTAAACAGTATTTTTCACATACTCAGCCCATTCCGACTGATGAGCAGATTTATCGAATGTCTGCCATGGAATAGGTTTTCCTATTTTTATTGTAAATGAACTATTTTTTTGTTTGAATAATTCTTTGGGGAGCAATGCCATTTCGAGATTCGGCAGTCCAATGAATTTCCGAAACCTTGCAAATCTATAAAAAAATGACGAATTGTTGGCAACAAAATGAATCGGCACTATATCGCGCTCAAACTCAATGGCTTTTTTAATAAAACTTTTCCGCCAATCGGCATCTACAATCTTTCCACCATTTTTGCGCGAAACCATTCCTGCCGGAAAAACAACCATTTGAGCATCTGACATATACGCTTCGTTCACAACTGAAGCTAAGCCTTTTTCCTGCGAACCGTTCATATTAATCGGGACAAAGATTTGTCGAAGATTTACCAAGTGCATTAGCAAATCATTGACCATTATTTTAATAACCGGATAACGACTTCCTAACACAGCTGCTAATGCTACGCCATCAAATCCGCCCAACGGATGATTAGAGGCAAAAGTACACAAATGAGACGCTTCGGGCAGGTTTTCTTCGCCTTCGATTTCGATAGAAATATTGAAATCTTTGATTAACGCCTGCGCAAAATCAACGCCGTAGAGATGACCGTTCCGCTTTATTACATCATTTATATCATCTTGATGCACAAGGTTTTTAAGCCAATTAATCGCACACTTGGGCAGCCGCGAATATAACTTAAAACTTTTATCCTTGATAATTGAATCTAAATCTATTTGTTGTATCTGATTTTCCATAAAAAATATCAAAAAGCGTTCAAAGATAGTTTTTTTTGTTAGAAAAAGGCAAGTTTGACGTGATTTTTAAGAAATTTTTACAAATTAATTGAAGCTTCGTTCTTCGCTACTTGGCTCCGTCAAGAATACACACTACTCTTGAGTTTCACGTCATTGCGAAGAATGAAGCAATCCGAACGTTTACAGAAAATCATAAATCTCAGTCAAAATAAACATATCATAATCAGCGATTTAACAATTTTATTGAGAAATAAACAGGTTTTCAACAATCTAAAATATAAAAATTTTGCCCCACAGTACACCATTTTTTCACAACAATTTTATAATATACTGAAAATAAGAGAAATAAAACCTGAGAAGATTGTTGAAATAGTTTTTAAAAATAGTTAAAATCAGCATATTAACTTGTTGAAAACTATTTTGTGGAGAAATGTGGGGAATTAAAAATATTATTATACCTTTACCGATGCAAAACAATCGTAATTAATATTTTCATTTAAATAAGAAAAAATGTATTCGTTTTTTGGGAAAATAGAAGCTAAAGTTGATGAAAAAGGACGCCTGTTCATTCCGTCGAATTTTAGGGAGCAACTCGTAAAGGCTTGCGAACAAAGCCAAATTGTGGTCCGTAAAAACGATTCGGGCAATTTCCTTGATGTTTATCCCTTGAGCGTTTGGAACGAAGAATTGGCAACCATCGAAAGCAAGCTCAATCTTTTAAATCCCGCACATTATGAAATGTATATGCAACACACCGAAGAAGCATCGTTGTTGGATATAGACAAATCGGGTCGGATTTTACTTCCAAAATTGCTTGCCAAAGAGTTGGGTATCGAAAACGAAATTGTCATTACCGGCACAAGAAGCAAAATGGCACTTTGGAGTAAGCAAAAATACGAAGAAAATTTGGCGAATAGAAATGAAATAAGAAATCAAAAAATAGCATTATTCAGCAAAGAATAATCCTTAACTCACTCATTATGAATGCCGCTTACCACACACCTGCACTGTTACAACAAAGCATCGAAGGTTTGAACATCAAGCCCGATGGTGTGTATGTTGACGTAACTTTTGGAGGTGGCGGACATTCAAACGAAATACTCAAACACCTCAACAACAACGGAAAACTCATCGCTTTTGACCAAGATTTAGATGCACTCGAAAACGCGATAAACGACAAACGCCTTATTCTTGTGTACAGCAATTTCCGTTACCTCAAAAATTTTCTGCAATTCCACGGCATTAAAAAAGTAGACGGCATACTTGCTGACCTCGGCGTTTCTTCGCACCATTTCGATGATGCAGAGCGCGGATTTTCATTCCGTTTCGATGGTGATTTAGATATGCGTATGAACAAAAACGCAAAGCTTCGAGCGTCTGATATTCTGAATTCGTACAGCGAAGAAAAATTGTCCGATATTTTTTATTTGTATGGCGAAATGCGTAATTCGAGATCCATCGCCCGAACAATCGTCAAAGCAAGAGCAAACGAACCAATAAAATCAATCTTTCAATTTGTCGAAATTCTCAAGCCGTTTTTCAACCGCGAACAAGAGAAAAAAGATATGGCACGCGTTTTTCAAGCCTTGCGCATTGAAGTAAACAACGAAATGAAAGTATTGAAAGAAATGCTGAATCAATCGCAAGATGTACTCAACGAAAACGGTCGGTTGGTGATCATTACTTATCATTCGCTCGAAGATCGTTTGGTAAAAAACTTTGTTCGCAGCGGCAACTTTGAAGGCAAAATCGAAAAAGACTTTTTCGGGAATGTACTGAACACTTTTAAATCCATCAACAACAAAGTAATCGTGCCCGACGACAACGAAATAAGAAACAATCCCCGCGCTCGAAGCGCAAAATTGAGAATCGCAGAAAGGAGGTAAATCGTGTTTAAAAAAATCAAATCAACTATCAAAGAAGCCGATATAAAAGGCGTTCTTGGTGGCGAAGTGTTGAATTCAGCATTCGCAAAAAAACAAGCAGGCATCATAATTCTGCTTGTTGTACTATCGTTTTTTTACACGGGAAACCGCTATGCTTGCGAAAAACAATTGGCAAAAATAGACAAATTGCAAAAAGAATTGACCGAAGTAAAATACACTTATTTAACTATTTCGAGCGAATTAATGACGATTTCCAGGCAGTCGAAAGTCGAAAAAATCATACAAGCCAAAGGCATCAATTTAGAAAAATCGACCGTTCCACCGCATTCTGTTCAACAATAAAATGACAACAACCA
>Ga0082212_10001069_pt1 | contig 40138 bp, 36 predicted proteins | sample TergutNt197P3_FD_71548 | JGI IMG/M metagenome (GOLD analysis project Ga0082212, IMG submission 71548) | Neocapritermes taracua P3 segment gut microbial communities from Petit-Saut dam, French Guiana - Nt197 P3 | ecosystem: Host-associated > Arthropoda: Insects > Digestive system > Gut ...
TGCACGCATAAGCGGTGTAAGGCCAATTGAGTTAGCATCATTTACATTGGCTCCGGCGGCAATGAGTAACTGTACTGTTTCAAAATCACCGGATTCTACCCCAACAAGCATCGGGGTATAACCCTCTAACTTTTCCTTAACCTTAACATTGGCTCCGGCGTCCAGAAGGATTTTAACGGTAGAAGCACTTCCTTCTCTAGCCGCCAAAAAGAGCGCTGTATAATTCTGTTTGGCAGCCAGGTTTACATTGGCTTTATGGGCAATCAGCAATTCAACCAGGGTGTCGTTACCGCGGGCTGCGGCAACCATCAGCGCCGTTTGTCCTATATCGGCTTCGCGCTTGGCTGCAGCTTTTTTGCCTATTGAACTAAACAGATTGCCAATCATACTAATGCCGCCGCCCTGAAAAAAGTTTGCTGTGCCAACCAGAACGTTCAAGCTGCCTCGTAAAGCTCCCCCTACACCGGCTTTTTTTGTATTTACTCTGGCAAGCTTGGGAACATCCGGCAGCTCAAGACCCTTAACCTGTACGTCAACCTTGGCGCCTGCTTCCAAAAGCAGTTTTGACGCAGCGGGTTCAGCCGCCATTGCGGCAAAAATAAGGGCGGATATGTTTTGCCCATCCACGGCATTAACATCAGCCTTGTTATCTATCAGGATTTTTACAATATTTGTTTCGTCAGCCAGAGCTGCGAACATAAGCGGTGTTACTTTTTCGTTATTCTTTGCGTTTACATTGGCTCCGGCTCCTATAAGAAACCTGACAAGCTCTGCATTGCCGTCTATCGCTGCAAGCATCAGAGCCGTTACTCCGTCAATGTCTCCGGCGTTTACATTGGCTTTGGCATCAACCAGAATGGCAACAATTTCATTGTACCCTTCACCCGCGGCAAGAAGCAGCGGTGTTTCCCCAAATGAATCCTTTGCATTAACATTGGCCTTTGCTGCAATTAGACGGCGGACTACTTCTGTTTTGCCGGCTGCGGCAGCAAGAATAAGCGGCGTATCGCCCAGTTTATCTGCAGCGTTTACATTGGCTTTGGCTTCGATAAGCAGGTCTACAATAGCAAGGTGTCCCGCAACAGAAGCCGCCATCAGCGGGGTACTGTTATCTTTATCAGCGCCATTAACATTGGCCTTTCTTTCAATTAAAAGACGGACAAGATCCGTATGACCTTCCAGCGATGCAGCCATAAGAGCGGTATGACCCGTCTCGGGATCTTTACTGTCAACAGGTACTTTTTGATCTAGTAATGTCTGTACCTGCTGTACATTTCCATCCCCGGCAGCATCCAGTAATTGCTGTTGGGGAGTTTGGGCGATAATCTGACCGCAGACCAATGCAAGACAGATTCCGGCTAGAAAGATTTTTTTGAACATCCTTTTCCTCCTACGATGTAAACATTTACGTACAATGCCCGTCGGCGTACTTAAAGTCCGCATCCTTGCGGATTTTTAGTCCTGGAGTTTTGCCAACAGCAAAACTCCAGCAGCTTTAATAGCAAAAGCGTCAATGGCGCAACAAAACCCATACAGGTTGTATTTTGGAAGGATATATAGAGTAGAAATAAATGCGTAGTATTGCCAGGTTATCAATAGATTCTTGCATTGTTGGGGGGGGGGGTAATTACTTGGTACATTCTTTTTGCCGGCGGAATTAACAGGTGTTGTAACATTGACAGATTTATAACATGCCATTGGAAAGAGCGTCAAGGGGACGCGTTGGTTTACTTGAATATGCTTTTTACCACATCGTGCATGGACATACCGTAATACAGATAACCGTAAGCAGCGGCGGCGGCTGTAACTTGTTTACCGTAGTTTCTGGTTTCTGCAACGGTAATTGTTTCTATAAAAATATCTTCCGGCAGGGATGGGACAGAACGGCGAAGACGGTTTACACGGCCAGGGCCGTAGTTATATCCCAATAACGCCAGCATAGGGCTGCCCATGCTGTTGATCAAATCCTTCAGATAAAAAGCCCCCATGTGGGCGTTAATTTCCGGATTGGTAAGATCGACATCTCCGTCTGCGGCATAGTCGGGGCCGCCGCGGTTTTTTATCATTGCCGCAACTGCCTTGCCCGTGGCGGGCATAATCTGAGTCAGTCCTACGGCTCCTGCATGGGAAGCAATTGCCGGTGTAAACGCACTTTCTGTTCGGATAAGTCCAAAGAACAGCGAAGGATGAATGCCGTTGTTACGTGCATTTCTTTCTATAAGTTCCGAAAATGGATTGGGATAGTACAGTTCCAAATCGGCTCGTTCCATTTCGTAGCCTTCTCTGCGCATAAATATCCCTGTTATCTGTATCGATTCAAGGTAACGCTCGGAAGATGCAAATGTTCCTGCCAGAACCCGCATTTCTCCTTTGGTATAACGCGGAGCATTTTCCCTTACATAAGCCATGGCATAGGAAGAAGCGCCGTACTCAAAAAACTTATAGAAAAATTCCAGCTCGTCCCCATGGGGAAAAACTTCTTTTTTGGTACTTTGACTTTTTACCGGCACTACGGTTTTTCCCAAATAAGAAGCAGCCAGTGTCCGGTAATAAAACGAAGCGTTACTTTCTTCGTAGGCTATTGTGTAATAATCCCTGGCATTCAAATTGCGGCCGGATATATAACCGAGAGACACAGCCCTGCCGGTAAGATAGGCATATCTGGCAATAATCGATCCGTCTTTTCCGTGACGGATAGAAGAAAAAACATCCGCTATGTCGCCCCATTTGTTCTGACCGGTAAGATAAACCGACAGTTTGTCCAGGATGTCGTAAAAATCATTGTCGTTATGCCATATACCAGCATAGTTTCTGATCAATGCCGGCACAGTTTCGGGCTTTTCGGTAAATGCCGAATTAAGTACATACCAGATACAGGAATCTTTTTGGATATTATTCGGCGCCAGAGGTACTGCACGTGTAAAAAGTTCCCGTGCTTCTCCGTGTTTGTTCTGCTGGCGTCTTATTCTTCCTGCATAAAACAACAGGGTATAGCGAATGGTATTCAGTTCGGCGGCGCTGAATTGAATAGTATCGGATTGCCTGGATATCCCCTGATTAACAGGGCTGTTTTTTCCTGTTCGTATGGCGCTTTCCCAATCGGTAAAAAGTTTAAATCCCTTTTCCTGGCTGGAAACAACATAGGAACGGCCAAGATCGCCAAGCAGGCTGGTATGGCGGAAAAACAGGGTAAGCTGGGAACTCTGTACTCTGTCAAAATGCAGCAATGCTTCTGAATATTTTCTTGAATAAACGGCAAGTCTTCCCGCAGCAGCGATTTTTTCTGCATTGGGTAATGTATATTCCTGTAAAGCCAGTAATTCTTCGTAAGCCCAGCGATACGCTCCGGTTACTTCCGAATCGAGCAGGAAAGGCCGCAGTTCTTTTACGGTAATAAGTCCCGGCTTTTCCTGCTTTACAGCGGCCAGCAGTAAAAAAGCTTTGTTCCACATGCGGAATTCTTCCGCCGCTTTATCCGAAGCCGTGTCCGAAGAAAACGGCGAATTATAAAGAGTAAGGATTTCCTTGTTGCGGTCCAGTACGTATAGTGCCGCCCCCTTAAGAGCAGTTAATTCTCCGGCAGGAGTTTTATTTTTTGCAATTAAGGCAAGAATTCGTTTTGCCTGCTCTATGTCTTTTGATTCCGCCAGAGCCGGAATTAGTTTGCGGCATGCCTCACTTTTTACCTTGGGAATCGGACTTCCCAGTGCTGCTTCAAAAAGACGCCTTGAACGCAGTTTATCTCCGGCAGACTCTACAAGCAAGCCGGCATAAAATGGGGCGGAAGGATCAAGTTTGAACAGTTGATCCATATTGGATATATCCATTTCCAGAATAAAACCAATGTCACCCCGCCGAAGACTTTCCGCTACTGTTTTACCGGGAAATTCAGTTCTGCCCTTCGCTTCGCATGAAGTAAAAGCAAAGGTTAAAAAGAAAATGGTAAAAAGAATTTTCAGCGATCTTTTAATATCTTGGAATAATATTAAGTTCCGTGCCGGATACAATAAGGGTTGGATTACGTATTCCGTTAGTCCGGACAATAAAAGAATAAAGACGGGGATTGCGATAAAATGCCTCCGAAATATCCCAAAGTGTATCACCCATGCGAATCTTGTAGGCAATTCCTTCGGGAGGAATAAGTTGCGGTACACTATATGAGTATACAGGCTCCGTTGGCCGTTGTCTTGCTGGCGGCTGTGATTGCGGCAGCGGGGGGTTCTCGATAACAATTGGTTCCCTTTGTTCAGGCTGAGAGAACAGGGAAGGTTCCGTTATTGGAAATACCGCTTCATTTGTTAATGAAATTGCAGCCTTCTCGGCATTTTTGTTCCGGAACAGGAAAAACCACAATCCCAGGCAAAGCAATGTCAGCACAACACCGATTATAACAATCACAAGCCAGGGGAATTTACGATTTATGGCAATGGGTTCGGTTCTTCTTTTTTGCGGGGTTTCGGGCTCAGATTCAGACTCAAAGTCGAAATCTGAATATTCGTTTTTATCTTCCTCAAAGGATGCAAGGGATACGCTTAAGTGATGTTCATTCTCCGGATTTCCCAAATCAACGGTATCGGCCAAAATGGAACCGTCCTGCGAGGAACTTAAGGTCAATTCTATGGATGGTTCTCCCTTGGGTTTAGGAGAGAGATTATCCATTACAATACTGCCGATATACATGGCGTCGTCCATGGATTTTGTTAAACTTCTGAATAAATCAATTTGGACGCTTTTTTGGCTGTTATGAACTGTTGTAAGAACAAGGCGCTTTTTTTCGGTTGAGTTTTCTTCCATAATGGTATAAAAAACTCCATTAGCCTGCTTTATGCCAATACTTCCTGCCATTGGTTCAGCTCCTTAAAACATTTTATTGTTTTTATGATGAACTGTAAAGTTCCACACGGTTTCGGCCTTTTTCCTTGGCTTTTTTCAGGGCCATATCAGCGGTAAATTCAAGATCACGTACATTGTCTGCATCTGTAGGAGCTGCAGAAACACCCATACTGGTTTTAATAAGCAATTCAACGAGTTCATTGGTATCAAGCCTGTTAAGCATTACCTTGTGTACAGAAATTTTTTCACGGATTTTATCTGCTACCGTAACAGCATCGCTTCCGCTTGTGTCGGGGAGCAGTATGGCGAATTCGTCTCCCGAAAGCCGGGCGGCAATATCTCCGGGGCGGCCCATGCTTTTCAGGATTTCCGCTACTGCAATGATCACCTTGTCTCCCCCGGCCTGTCCGAAGCGTTCGTTTATTTCGTGGACTTTGTCCAGATCCATCATGACAAGAGACATTTTTCTGGTTCCCACGGCGCCGGTTTTAAAGCGATCCTTTATCGATTCTTCCAGAAAATTCCGGTTATAAAGACCGGTAAGTTCATCGGTTATGGCCCGGCGCCGCGCAGTTTCTCCCCACTGGACAAGGTCCTTCAGGTATTTTGAATTCTGGTTTAACCAGCCGTTTTGAACCGCCCCGATAGAGTTGAGCATCTTAATTCCCATCATGGGATGCTCAAAAATAATACGGTAAAAGTCTATTCCCTGAAGAACCATAAGTTCCGAATCTTCTTTTGCAGTAATCGTTGCCGATCGGGGTTCGTTTGCTATGATCGACATTTCACCAAAAAAAGCTCCGGGGGAAATGTCGAACATCCAGCGCTGAGTTCCGTCGGACTGTTTTTTACTGGCGGAAAGAGCGCCTGAAAGAAGGATAAACATATCCTGTCCCGTATCCCCTTCATTAAAAATAGCTTCTTTTTTCTTTAATAGATGACGTTCCATAAAAGCAAGTACTGCGACAAATTCAAGTTCACTCATGGCAGAAAAGAACGGTGAATCTCTTAAGACCGGATTTTGGATAGGGGGAAGAAAATTCATGTATTTGCCTTCTCTGCTGACGGGCAGGTTTTAATTTCTGTATAATGAGCTATCCTGTGTCCTCCTCCCGATTTCCAGGTTTCCAGAAGCAGAGCATAAGTTTCCTGGAACAATGTTTCCCAGGTTGAACAGTCCGTGGGCCAGACTGACCATGCTATGGTACCGGTAAAGGAAAAAGGAGGTATGTCTCCCTGAGCTGGAACCGGTTCCATGGCTTCTATTGCCTTGCAAAGACCATTAACCAATTTTTCCGCCATGGGCATGGGGCATTTGTTAATCAAAAGACCTGTTTCATTACTCTTAAAGCGTATGGCCCATCCTCGATCCACTTTGCGGGTAAAAGATTTTAAGATCATCGCAATTCTGACCATGGCTTCGTCTCCTGCTTCGTGACTGCGGGAATCGACAAGTATCTTAAATCGATCCGGCTTAAGCATAATCAAAGCCATTGGTTCTTCAAGAATACGGTTAATCTCGTCTGTTAAAAAGGTCTGCTTGTAAAGACCCGTACCGGGATCTTCGTAAGCTCTTCTATGAAGTTCGTTAACCCAGGAAAGATTCTCCAGCAATATGTTTTGCGTTGATTTGATCCTGCCGGTCATCATTAGAATGGAATTGAGGAGTATACGTGAAATAATGTGCGGTTCCTCGGCAACAAAATCATCCATGGAGAAACCTATGCCCGGAAACATTACCAATATTGAATCTTCTGTTGCCTCTGCATTGGCATCGTACTCCGCTTTACGGGCAAAGTCAAAATCCCCGATTGTGTCGCCGGATGTATACTGTGCCAGCACATCATGTCCTCCGTCATCATGGGGTTTATAGACACGAATAGCTCCTTCCAAAAGCATATAAAATTGTTTGGCTTTTTGGCCTATGGAAAAAAGCTTGGCTTTTTTGCGCAAACTGATAATACAGGAATGATCTTTGATAAAGGTTATTTCCCGATCCAGAAGAGAATGAAAGAGTTCGGCTTTTTCGATCGGAGCGGGATCCAGAACCCGTTTTAGCATTTGTTCCAATTAAGCCCTCTCTTGCAATTATATCTATTGCAACAGTTTTTTTCTACCAAGGTTTTTTAAACCTTCATTTTTTTGAAAATGGCTCTGCAGCAATAACCCCTTCTTTACAGCAGTGTTTCTACACCTGCTTTATGGCATGCTGATTTTAACTTTCCGTTTAGCGTACCCAGGTTTGCTTTTTTACGAACTGCCAATTCCAGATACGAAGCTTCCAGGGAACCAAGCCCGTAAAGACCTGCCATGTCAAGGATATGTCCCGTATAATCATCTCCAAAGGAAGTTTCTGTACTGAAGTGGTACATGGATAATAGTCTATTTATCTCCAAAACATCGGCATGTTTCAGCCTGCCCCGCTTAAGGGCTGCAAGAAGCAGTTCCGTCATTTCTTCCCAAAACTGGACGGGCACAAATACTTCGTTATCGGCTATTTTTTTGAACAAATCCTTTACCATGTTGGATTTTTCATGGGGAAGGAAGAGGGCGGCGCAGAAGCTGCAATCCAGAACGTAATTCATGTATATTTAACCGGGCATGACCACTTTTAATGGTTATACGAAGATTCTCCTCCTGTAAGTGTCTGGTAACTGAAGAGTCGTTCTATAATTTCTGCTCTGGAAAGAGTATCTTCCCGGACAGGAGTAATTCGGGCTATAGGTTTCCCATGGTGGAGTATAAAATACTCGTTTCCTTTTATTACTTCTTCTATCATCTCATTAAAATAGCTTTTTGCACTGTCTATATTGATATTCATTGCCTTGTTTTAACAATTATGCCGTCTTGTCAGGAACTTTGCAATAAAGTATCATTTACCAATGAAAATCTGGATAAAACTGCTAATCGGCTCGGTACTGGGAATAGTTCTGGGCTTTTTACTTCCTTATGAAAACCAGACCGTTTTTTCCGTTATGTCCTGGCTGGAACAATTGGCTCTCCGCATAGGACGCTATGCCGCCATTCCAATGATGTTTTTTTCCCTGGTTATTGCCATTTACGAACTTCGGCAGGACCGGGAATTCTGGCCTGTGGTTGGACGCAGTTTTTTGGTTATGATTGGCGGAGCAGCCTTTATTATTACCATGGGGATTATCGTTACTTTTCTGTTTCCCCCCGCCCGGATCCCTATATTAATAGAAGAACAATTCGAAACCGTATCCCTCCATTTACCTGAACTTGTACTGAAACTCTTTCCTTCCAACCTTTTTTCCGCCCTGGTTAATGACGGTTTTTACCTGCTGCCGGTCTGGTTCCTTGCTTTCTTTCTTGCCATGGGCCTCGGGCTGGACAGAAACTATTCCAAACCCGTGTTGTCTCTGGGAGATTCGCTTTCCAGAATTTTCTATCAAGTGGCGGCATTTTTTTCCGAAATTCTTGTTTTGGTAATTATTGCCCTTGCCGCTTACTGGGCAATTCGTTATCATGCTGCCCTGCGTTCCGATGTGTTCCGTGATCTGATTCTTCTTTTGGGTATTTTTTCTTTTGTTCTGGCTTTTGGAATCTTTCCTCTTTTTCTTTTTATACTCCAGCCAAAAAATAACCCCTGGGTCAGCCTTTATGGATCCCTGGGGACAGCTTTGGCAGGGTTCTTTTCCGGAGACATCAATTTTACCTTGCCTGTATTGTATCGCCATATTAAGGAAAATCTGGGTGTCCGCCGTCGATCCAATGCGGTAACAGTGAGCCTTATTTCCATTTTTGGGCGGGCGGGAAGCGCTATGGTGGCAGCTGTTTCATTCATTGTAATTATTAATTCCTATTCGCGTTTGGGAATTCCTCTGGCAGATGTAGTTACCATAGGATTATATGCTTTTCTAATATCTTTTTGTCTGGCCGGGCATCCGGGAAATGGGGCCTATACCGCTTTGGCGGTGTTGGGTATGTATTACGGTAAAGGTTTCGAATCCGGTTATCTTATCCTAAAGCCTATGGCTTTTTACCTGATTGCAATAGGAACCTTTCTGGATGTTCTGTTCTGTTCGTTTGCTTCTTATGCAGTAGGAAAATGGAGCGGCTTTCAGGAAGATAAGGATATGCGGCACTTTATATGATCTTTTTAGGTTTTATAGCATTAATTCCGGCGGGGTTTATTGCCTTTCTGGCCCTTTCAAAAAATACCAGCCCTGCAGTCAGAAGGGTGTCGATTATTGCCTTTATCATTATTGGTTTAACGTTTATTGTCTGTACGATTATTCTTATTGTTATGTTTGGTTCTCCCGTAGGAGTAAGTGATGGATATTCTGATTTTCCCATAGAACCGGTAAAGGAAGCAAAGAAAGATTTCTTTCCTGTATTAATTGCATCAATAGCAGTGCTTATTCTGATGATCTGGGTAACTATTTCTGCAATTCGGGAACAGCGCAAAAAAAGAAACTGAATGAAGCTTCTTGACGAAGGCCTTAAACAGATTTGTGCTGCAGATAAAACCGCCGCTTGTTTAATCGAAAACAGATACGAACAAATTACCGGAGCTTTACAGCTTTATATTAATGAGATAGAACGCTTTAACACTGCCTACGGCCTTGTAAAGACAGATAACCGGGATACATTAATCGTAAAACATATTCTTGATTCGCTGGTTCCTCTGGGACATATTGCGAATTTTCTGGAAGCAAAAGATAAAACTGTCAAAGCGCTTGCCGATGCCGGTTCCGGGGCGGGATTGCCCGGAATACCGCTGGCAATTTGTCTGCCGACTGTACAGGTAAGCTTGATTGAAAGGATGGGCAGGCGGGCAGGTTTTTTGCGAAATACCTGCGCTGTGCTTTCTTCGGCTTTTCCCGGCCTGGAACTTTCACGAATCACTGTAGAAGAAATTGAATTGGAAAAAGCTTTTCCTTTGCAATTTGATTGCCTTGTACTGCGGGCACTAAGCGCCCTTGATGATGCGTTTGTTGCAAAACTTATCAAACTTCTTGCTCAAGACGGAACAATCGCAGCATACAAGGGAAAACAAACAACAGCGCAAGCGGAACTAGACAGTCTTTCCGGCTGCACTGCAGAACTAATTCCGCTTACTGTTCCATTTCTGGACGAGGAACGATGTCTTGCAATGATACGCCCATAAATTTTCTACCTTATATTTCCTGTTTTATAAAAAATTACCCTTGTAATTTCTGTTGACATATTAATGATAGTAAATGAAAATTAATACAAGACACGCATAATAAAATATGGGGTAAATGTGGACAGAATCAATGATCATTCAGCACATGTACACTCAACCAGGTTATCAGGAAAAGGTTTCTCTCTTAATTCAATAAAAGAATCTACAAAAGAAAAAATATTTTTTTCGTCTATAAGACTGTTCTCTCAGATTGGTTACAATGAAGTTACCATACGTGACATTGCCAAAGATGTCGGCATTAAATCGGGATCGATTTACAATCATTTTAAATCCAAAAAAGAGATACTGGATGAGATATATGAATATTACGACGAACAATGGAATAAAGCGCGGCCTGATATTGATAAACTGCTCAGAATGGCAGAGACCGACCCGCCGGCTGAAGTTCTGATGAGAATGCTTTTTGACTGGAAACCGGAAATAAAGGAAACCATGAACCGGATATATATCATTGCCACCCGTGAAGCGATGCTCAATTCTGAAAGCCTAAAACTGGTTCAGAACCTGGTAATGGAAAGAAATAAGCTGGTCCCAAGACTGTTACTGGAACGAATGATTGAACTGGGCAGAATCGAACCCATTGATATTATTGCGTTTGTTAATATTTTTTCTCACGTTGCACATAGTGCAACATCGCTTAATCTTACTCCTCTTAAAATTGAGACGGAGGATTGGTATCGCTGCTGGAATATGCTGCTTTCGATTATTAAGCCTACAGGAAAGTGAAGCCGCTCAGCGGTGTCTTTTATATTCCGGCCTGAATATGTTATTCTTATAATGTGAAAGTTACAATTTTTCTTGGTTCCCAATCCGATAAGTCTGTAATGAAAAAAGCAGCCGATGTACTAAAGGATCTGGGCATTAATTACAGCTCCCGTGTGGTTTCGGCACACCGAAGCCCGGAGTTGCTTGAAAAAGCCATTGATGAAGCTGAGCGGGATGGAACGGAAATAATAATTGCCGGAGCGGGTTTGGCCGCTCATCTGCCGGGAGTAATTGCCAGTAAAACCCTTATACCGGTAATTGGAGTGCCAATTGCGTCCGGAGCTTTAAACGGCATTGATGCCCTTTACTCCATAGTACAGATGCCCAAAACTGTTCCGGTGGCTACTATTGGCATTGACAATGCAGCCAATGCCGCATACCTTGCGGCGGAAATACTCGGCGTTAAATATCCTGAGTTGCGGGAAAAACTAACAAGTGTAAGAATAAAAATAAAAGAAGATTTAGCGAAAGACAGTGTGATAGATTTATAATGAAATATAACGATGACAGGCTAAACGAAAAATGCGGTGTCTTTGGCGTCTTTTACACCGACACCGGTAAAGATGCCGTTCCGCTTGTTTATTACGGCCTGTTTTCGCTTCAGCATCGCGGGCAGGAAAGTGCAGGTATTGCTGCTATTCTGCATCCGGGCGAAGGAAAAACCGAAAGAACCATTGAATGCCGTAAAGGTCCCGGTCTGGTGGGAGAAGTTTTTACCAACGATGTTCTTTCCAGTTTAAACGGTTATGCCGCAATTGGCCATGTACGATATTCCGCTTCACGCAACAGCGGCAATGAAAATGCTGAACCATTTGTCAGTCATTTTAAGCTGGGTTCCATTGCCGTAGCACATAACGGGGCGCTAACCAATGCTGATGTAGTCCGGGAACTGCTGGAAGATGCCGGCGTGGGATTCACTTCATCCAGCGACAGCGAAGTAATTATCAACTTAATTTCCAAAAACTATAAAAAAGGCCTGGAAAAGGCCCTTACCGATACAATCAAATTCATTAAGGGTTCCTATGCGCTGGTGCTGCTTACCGGCGATGCCCTTGTCGGCGCCAGAGATCCCAACGGCATAAGGCCGCTGTGTTTGGGTAAACTGGAAGGCGGCTGGATACTGGCAAGTGAATCCTGCGCCATTGATGCTGTGGGCGGTGAATTTGTCAGGGATGTTGAACCCGGCGAAGTGGTAATTATCAAACAGGACGGAGTATTTTCTTTTATCTTCAGCGAAAAAACCCGCCGTGCTGTCTGCGCTTTTGAGTATGTATACTTTGCCCGGCCCGACAGTGTAATTGATTCAATTGATGTTTACGGATCACGGATACGTGCAGGAGAAATTTTGGGCAAAGAATCTGCTATAGTTGCCGATCTGGTTGTGGGCGTTCCTGATTCCGGAGTTCCCGCTGCAATTGGTTATGGCAGGGCAACAGGAACGCCTTTTGGTCTGGGAATCGTTAAAAGCAAATATGTAGGGCGGACATTTATTGCTCCAAACCAGACCATGCGTGAAAAAACAGCCCTGGTAAAACTTAATGTAATAGACAGTGAAGTCCGGGGTAAACGTGTAGTGATCATTGATGATTCCATAGTCCGCGGTACAACCTCCCGCAGGCTGGTTGCCATACTCAAAGCTGCAGGAGCCAAAGAAGTTCACATCAGGATTTGTTCGCCGCCGGTACGGTTTCCCTGTTATTTTGGTATCGATACTCCCCACCGCAAGGATTTAATAAGCAACGCAAACGGAGGTGTAACCGAACTGTGCGCTTCTTTGGGTGCGGACAGTCTGGCTTTTATCAGCATAGAAGGATTGCTGCAATCCATCAATCCGGATTTTTCCGGGAGTTTTGAGAACGGCGGTTTTTGCCTGGGCTGCTTTTCCGGTGAATATCCGATTCCCGTAGCAGGAGAACATAATTAGCACCCTGATAATACTCTGTTATGATTTAGCAATGAGGCTCCCCGAGGCAAGCCTCGGGGTATCTGTAAACGTTACATAATCCGCCGGGGAGCCTCGTTCGATAGGAAATTTATTATACCGTCTGGTTTAATATCATACACTCTCGTACTTTAATTCCTTTCAGCCGTGGCAAGCCACGGGGTATTAAACCAGACTTTCGAATAAAAAGTTAAAATTAAAAAAAAATTCCCAAAATTACTTGATTTGCATTTTCCAATTCACTATGGTTTACATCGTGGAAGAAATAAAATACAACAAAATTAATCAGCGTGTCAAAGAGCTTCGCAAGGCTCTTGATATGACACAGGTAAGTTTTTCCCAGGTTATTGCTCTTTCTTCAGGATACCTGGCCGGAATTGAAACGGAAAAACGCAGAGTAAACAACCGGCTTATCAAATTAATCTGTTCTTCGTTTAAGGTAAATGAAGCATGGCTTCGCAGCGGAGACGGAGATATGTTTGCGGAAGAGGATGACGAGCAGTATATCAAGCTGGTTGGATTGTTTAAGGAATTGAACAGCCAGTACCGGGATTATATTTTTAAGGAGATATATCTTCTCCTTAAAATGCAGGGAGAAATAACCGAAGAAAGCTCCGGGATTAAAGTAACAAACGCCGGTTAATCCCGCTTGGTAATATCCGTTATTTTTGCTATTCTGCAATAAGCAATGGATTATAAAGAAGCCGGTGTCAATATTAACGAAGGTTACCTGGCTGTAGAAAAATACCGGGATCTGGCGGAAGCTACCAGGGCTTTTCAAAAAAATTCGGTTCTTAGCGGTATTGGCAGTTTTGCAGGCATGCTTTCCCTGAAAGAGAGCGCCAAAAGCATGGAAGATCCGGTTCTGGTTTCCGGAACCGACGGCGTTGGTACAAAACTAGGTATCGCCTTTGCAATAAAAAAATATGATACCGTCGGTGTCGACTGTGTCGCCATGTGCGTTAACGATATTCTCTGCCATGGTGCCCGCCCGCTTTTTTTTCTGGATTATCTTGCCTGCGGAAAACTCAATGCCGGTGTTGCGGCAAAGATAGTTGAATCTGTTGCGGCAGGCTGCAAAGAAGCAGGTTGTGTACTTTTGGGCGGAGAAACTGCGGAAATGCCCGGCTTCTACGAAGAAGGAAAGTACGATATAGCCGGTTTTGCAGTGGGCATTGTTGACCGTAGTAAAATTATTGACGGAAGAGCGATAAAGGAAGGAGATGTACTTTTGGGTATTGCTTCTTCCGGCCCTCATTCAAACGGATTCAGTTTAATTCGTAAAGTACTGCCAAACCTGGAAGAAAATTTCGGGGGAATGCCCCTTGGCAGAGCTTTACTTGAACCTACAAGGATCTATGTAAAACCTGTACTTGGCTTAATGGAAAAAATCCCCGTTCACGGCATGGCGCATATTACCGGCGGCGGCTTTTACGAAAACATACCCCGCATGTTTAGCAATCCTGATACACAGGATAGCTCACATTATTCGCAACCGCCCGTCTTTAATGCGTTAATCAATAATAATTCCTGGACCGTCCCTGCAATTTTTAACCGGATTGCCGCAGGGGTGGCGGAGTTAAAAGAAAGCGGAGCAGAGGCGGAAAAAGCCGGAAAAGAGCTGCTACAAACAGACAAAGAACTTCGCAGAATGATGTTCAATACATTTAACATGGGAATTGGTTTTGTTATTGCTGTAGATGGCGGTGATGTAAAACAGGCACAGGAATATCTTGACGGCAAAGACTACCCTGCCTGGGAAATCGGCAAGGTCGCCGCCGGTTCAGGAAAATCCGGAGTAATTTTTAATTGAATATACTTGTATTGGTTTCGGGAAGCGGTACAAACCTCCAGGCTCTTCTTGATGCAGAAACGGAAGGCCGTTTCAGGATAAACAGTAAAGACGGCAACAGCGCTGACGGCAGTCCAAAAGACGGCGGGCATATTGCTGCTGTTGTTTCGGACCGGGCCGGTGTTTTTGCACTGGAGCGAGCCGGGAACGCAGGTATCCCCGCATTAATTGCAAAGCCGGACAAGCGGTTACCCAAAAAAGAACGCCGCGAAGAACTTTCCAATCGGCTTCTTGGAATAGCCAGAGAGTATCAGGCAGAATTGATTATACTGGCAGGTTTCCTTTCTATATTAAAGGGAACGATACTTCGTGAATACGAAGGCCGGATTATTAACCTTCACCCTGCTTTGCTACCAAAATACGGCGGGGCGGGAATGTATGGTTCGAGAGTCCACGAAGCGGTTCTTGCAGCAGGGGAAAAAGAATCAGGCTGTACAGTTCACCTGGTTGACGAAGGAACCGATACGGGACCAATTCTGCTTCAGCGAAAAGTTCCGGTACTGCCCGGCGACACAGCTGAAAGCCTTGCAGAGAGGATACACAAGGAAGAGCATATTGCAATAGTAGCAGCAGCAGTGTTGATGCTGGACAAAAAAAGCAAATAAAAACCAAAGTTTAATCATGTTTAATTAAGGAAGGAATAATGAAAAAGCGGGCTCTTATCAGTGTTTTTGACAAATCAGGTGTCGATAAATTGACATCGTTTCTTGCCGGTTCCGGGTGGGAACTGTTGTCTACAGGCGGTACTTATAAATTTCTTCAGGAACAAAAAATTCCCGTAACCGAGGTTTCTTCGGTTACAGAATTTCCCGAGTGTCTTGATGGGCGGGTAAAAACTCTCCATCCGGCAATTCATGCAGGAATTCTGGCACGAAGGGATGAGCCTTCCCACATGGAAACCCTGGAAAAACTGGGATTGGGAACCATAGACCTTGTTTGCGTAAACCTCTACCCGTTTTTTGAAAAAGTTCAGGCAGGGCTCAGTACCGACGAAACAATTGAATTCATTGATATAGGCGGACCAACGATGCTTCGTTCTGCGGCAAAAAACTACCGGGACATGATCGTTCTTACAGATCCTTCTGATTATGCACAAACGATTGAATTTCTTAAATCCGGAGCTGTACCGACAGATTTTAAAAAATGTCTTGCCGGGAAAGTCTTTAACCTGACTTCCGCGTACGATGCCGCTATTGCCCGGTATCTTTTAAACGAAGAGTATCCTGCATATTGGCCGCTGTCGTTAAAAAAAGCGCAGCAGCTTCGTTACGGTGAAAACGGACACCAAAATGCAGCGCTGTACCTTGCTGCAGACAGTACCGGTGCAATAGAGGGCATGGAACAACTTAATGGCAAAGAACTGGGCTACAATAACATCAGAGATCTGGACCTGGCATGGAAAGCCGCCTGTGCATTTGGTTTTCAGCCGGAAAACCGTTTGCCGCATGGCAATGACGTTTTAAAGCAGCTGGGAATTGCTGTTTCGCAAAATGGAAGCAACAGTGAACCGGATGCGAATTTTCTACCTGTATGCATTGCCGTTAAACATAACACGCCCTGCGGAATTGCCCTGGGTTCATCGTTGCTGGAAGCTTATGAAAAAACCTATTCCTGCGATCCGGTTTCGATTTTCGGCGGCATTGTAGCCTGTACGGTAAAACTGGATGCGGTTACAGCGGCAAAGCTGGCGGAACTCTTTTTGGAAATTGTTGTTGCCCCGGATTTTGAAGATGCAGCGCTGGAAATCCTGAAAACAAAAAAGAATCTCCGTGTAATAAAGGCACGCTATGCTCCCCGGGACAAAGTAGAATGTATTGCAGTAGACGGCGGGTTGCTGGTTCAACAGACTGATAATACGCTGCTGGAAAAATGGGAAGTAGTAACGCAAACCAATCCGGAAAATTCAGATATAGCCGATATGATCTTCGGCCTGCGGACAGTGAGTTATGTAAAAAGCAATGCCATTGTTGTGGTAAAGGATAAGGCTGCGCTTGGTATAGGCGGCGGTCAAACCAATCGTATTTGGGCTGCGGAACAGGCTCTTGCGCGGAGTGAACAGGCAATAAAGACTTTGGCGGAAAATCCTTCGTTTCAGGGAAAAACAATTGCCGACGGTAAACCTGCAAGAGTGCTGGCTTCTGATGCGTTTTTTCCCTTTGCCGATGTGGTGGAAACTGCAGCGGCAGCCGGGATTAAGGCAATCATTCAGCCCGGCGGTTCAATCAGGGATAAAGAATCAATAGAAGCTTGTGATAAACTCGGTATTGCCATGGTCTTTACCGGAACAAGGCATTTTAAACATTAGGTTGCAATTTGTTTACACACATCTATCCAGGTTTTATGCTGCGAATACTCTTCAAGCTCCGAAAGCGTCAGTTCGATACAGGAGTTACTGCTGCCGCATGCCGGGAAAACAGTCGTAAACCGTTTCATTGAATCGTCGAGATATACATCAATCTGCGGCGGAAGGGCAAAAGGACAAACGCCGCCAATGGCATGGCCTGTATATTCCAGAGCTTCTTCAGGATTCAGCATTCTTGCCTTAAAATTAAAGAAATTGCGAAACTTCTGGTTGTCTATTTTCACATCACCTGCAACAACTATTATTATCGCAGTGTTTTCCAAACTTAGCGTTCGCAGAGTACTCTGCGCAGGTTGACTACCACGCAGGGAAATACTCTTTGCAATCCTTGCAGGGATTACTCCCAGGGCAGAAGCGGCAAGTTCCACAGTAGCCGTGGAAATATTCATTTCTATAATATCTTTGTCTTTGTTCCAACGGCTTAAATATTGCCGCACTTGTTCTATGGACATAAAAATAAAATACTTGATTTCTGTTAAAACGTAAATATACTTAAGTTATTGTTTTATAAAATTATGGAGGTGTCGTTTTTATGCAGACATGGCACATCACTACAATTACGATCAGTACGATCAATCTATTGCTCGCATTGTTCATCTTCTTCCGGTCTTTTAAATGGAAGGCGGAAGAGCCGCATAATGCAGGGTATTTTCTGCTTTTGCGCTCCATGGGTCTGATATTTGTTTCAGTCGCCCTATACCGTTCTGTATTTGTATCCAGCTACCCGGACAGACTGGTCTGGTTTGATACCTTGTTCAATAGTCCGTTTCTTATTCGTTGTCTGGCGGTTTTCGCCGAGATAAGTACCATCGGGATGATTGCCGTAATTCTGTTAAAAATGAACCGGGATATGCCGTTTTTCGAAGCAGAGAATACCGGAGATGTAAAAAAAGAAAGGCCTCTGCATACTATTATACGCAAATTACCTTTTGCTGCTGTTGGATGTATTTTTCTTGCCCAGTTTTTTGCCTTTGCCGGGTTAATCACACAGTATTTTTGGCCTTTTGCCATTGAAGAAACGCTATGGGCGCTGGCTTTTATCAGCGTAACTCCGGTGGTTGTGGCCGGTTTAATGCGGTTGAAAAAAGAAAATCAAAAAGAAAAAAGCCTTAAATTTTTTCTGGTAATTCTGGCTGTATGGTGCATTGGATATTTGATGTTTCAATGTTTTTACGCATTGCCTTTTCTTTATTATAGCGAACTTGCACTGGATGCCGGAAAATCCATTCCGGTTAACGCCTTGCAGCAGGCTATTTTTAATTACAGGGTAACCAGAGACTTTAACATCTGGGGCGGAATCGGGTTTTTCATCTGGCACAGCGGTTATTTCAGTATATGTTCCTGGCTGGCTTTAATTTATATGACGGCACCGCGAAAACATTTTCCTGCACGAGCAACAGATGCTGAATCTGTCTGATGATTTGTAATGAGGTTCCCTGGCAGATTATGTAACGATTGCAGATACCCTGCTTTTAATGCTGCAAAGCAGCTACATTGCCGGGGGAGCCTCATAGTATCTCCTGAAACATGAAGCTATTTAGCTTTTTTCTTTCGGGAAGAGGGTTTTGCGCCGGGGACTTTTGCAGCCTTTTTTCGTTTTTCCGACAATGCTTTTTGTTTTGCTTTAATAACCCTGTCCTTTGGTTTGGCCACTGGTTTTTTGGCTTTGGAAATGCCCTTTAAAATACTCTGTAACTGTTTATCACGATTTGCTTCTTTAAGTATTGTTTGTCTCTGCAAATTAAGCCAGAAATCTGGCGTTTTTCCGAAAAATTTAGCAAGACGTAATACAACCGGAACGGTCAATCTGGATTGTCCGGAAACCAGTTGATTTACCATTGAAGGACTTAGAGTTATCTGTTTTGCCAGGGATATGGCGCTAAGTTGATACTCGTCCATGAGAGATTTTAGTACAGCGGCAGGGGTCTGGTTTGTTTTTGGCATAAAAGCTCCTTTTATTTGAGATTGTTCATTTTTATTACATATTTTATATATATGTCAAGAAGGCACAGCGGTGGTTGCGAGGTTGTCGTTACGCCTGAAATCATGTATACTAAGAACCATGAAAACAAACGAATACAAAATAGATTCCGGTAAATCCGTAAACCTCGATTCCTTCTCCACCCGGTACGAAGGAAAACTCACCAAAGAAGAAGGGCTGAAAAAGTTTGCGGATCTTACCGCGCAGCTGCGGACCCTGCAGGAACTTCTTTATGCAGACGGCACGAAAGCCCTGCTTGTTGTATTGCAGGCGATGGATGCGGCGGGCAAGGATTCGACCATAGGAAATGTCTTCGGGCCCATTAATCCCCAGGGCTGCAAGGTAGTTTCCTTTAAAACGCCCAACTCAACCGAACTTGCCCACGATTATCTCTGGCGCGTACACCAGAACGTTCCGCGTAAAGGGCATATAGGGGTTTTTAACCGTTCACATTACGAAGATGTCCTTATTGTCCGTGTTAAAGAACTTGCCCCGAAAGATGTTGTTAAAAAACGCTATGACCACATCAATAACTTCGAAGCGCTTCTCCACGACGAAGGTACGCGTGTTGTCAAATTCTTCCTCCACATTTCCAAAGATCACCAGAAAGCGCAGCTTCAGGAAAGGCTCGACACACCGGAAAAAAACTGGAAATTCAGCCCTCAGGATATTCCCGAAAGGCTCCGCTGGGACGATTATCAAAAAGCCTTTGAACGGGTTTTCGAAAAATGCTCTACTCCCGAAGCGCCCTGGTACATCGTACCCGCCGAGCGCAAATGGTTCCGTAACCTGCTTGTTGCGCAGGTACTTGTGGAAATCCTCGAAAGCATGAATCTGCAATATCCTCAAGCGGACTTCGATCCCCGTGAGATAACGATTCCGTAAGGCATTATTCGAGTACTATTTTCCCTCATTTTTTTCTCATGCGTTCATGGTGAAAATACATTTTGTATTGTATTTTATGCTTTTTACAATAGTTTGATATTTCTTTTTCTAATTCAATCCAATAAGTTTGATTGTTGTTTTTGTATATATCAATATAGTCGTTTATCAATTCGGGATATTTGTGCTTTATTAATTCCAATACTCTATATTTATACCCGGCTCTTAAATTTAAATTTTCAAAACCATAATAATCAACAAAATCTTTTGTATGCTCTATAATTTTCTGATAATCCGACAAATATGGAAATACAGGTGACATAAATAAATAGTTCTTTATATTATTTTTCCGCAGTATTTTTAAGACATTAATTCTATCTTCAACTGTTGATGCTTTTGGTTCAGTCATTTTTCTAAAATTATCATCTGTGGTATTTAGACTTATTCCCACTTCAATATTTTTTATTTCCTTAAATAATTCCATATCTTTTAATACATTCTTAGCTTTTGATAATATTCCAATATGGCAATTTGCATGCTTTAACTCTGTTAACACTTGCCTTGTTTTTCCGTATTTTACTTCATAATGATTATATGGATCTGTTACAGAACTAAGAAAAACATACTTATTTACAATGTCTTTTGGAATATTTATTTTGTCAAATATTTTTATATCAATAAACTCTCCCCAGTTTTCATTATGATTCGTAAATCTTTTCATAAATTCTGCATAACAGTAAATGCATTTATGGGTACACCCTGTATACGCATTTACGACATAATCTGCTGCGGGTAATTTTGATTTAACAATAGCTTCTTTTGCGGCTATTTCTTTTACAATCATATTATACGCCTGTAATAATATCCAAGCGGTTTGGATACCGCTAAAAAACCTTTGTAAAAACAGCCAGACTGCCCGGTTTTGCTCCTAATATCCGTTCCATGGCACAGATAAAAGCAGGGATTTTTACCGCCATTTCAGCAGGCGGCCATTGAAAAAAACCGTCGTCAAAAAGAACCATAGCGGCGGTTAGAAGAAGTTCTATGCTTTCTTTGGGATAGGGTGTGTTAAAAATTCCCTGTTTGTTTCCTTCTTCTACAATATCCCGCAGAACCGGCGTCAGGTGCATTACACTTTCGGTCAGCGACTTTTGATGAAATTGAGCGTTTCCCTGCTCATGAAGAACCAAAATTAAGCCTTCCTGCGCCGGTATGTTCCGCCGGGCCAACGAACGTGAACGCCGCAAACGATAGTTTGCTTTGTTCCCTTCCGGATTTTGTGGTTTTAACGCCATGATAATAGAAAGCAATTTTGCCGGCACTTCAAGTTCCGAATCGGCGGCAATTACCTTTACTTTTACCATAAACCCGTCAATTCGCCGCTTGATTATGGCGTCCAGTGCGTCTTCTTTTGATTTAAAATAGTAATAAAAGGTACCTTTAGCAATGCCTGTTTCTTCAAGAATGTCATTTACCGTTGCCTTTTCAAATCCTTTAACCGCAAAAAGTTTTTCTGCCGCATCGAGGATTTCATTTTTCCTTATCTCCGGTTCCTTGATGGTTCTCATATACGCCCAAATTATATCACTTTATTGGGTCATCGAATAAGTCTATTACAAATACTTTTATCGTTTAACCGGGATAATGCCCTGAACGGAAATGAAAAAACCTTTGCCGGGATTTTTGGTTTTTTTGTTATCCACAATATAGTTACTGTCAAAAATCCAGCCGCCCTGTATTGATAAAATTGATAGGTCGATGCTTGCAAATACCGATTTTTGCTGTAATTCAAAGACTTTTAAGTCATTGGACAAATCAAAACCGTACATATCGTTCTTAATGCCAAATCCAATTCCTGCAAAATCCCCTAACAGATGATCAGCACTAAAGAAGCGATACCAGAGCGTAAATTCGCAGATTAAATCGTCAATGTTTCGGTACTTATCCATCCGCATATCTGCGGTAAAGCGTATTTTTTCTTTCGGTGCAACAGTAAATGATAACTTAGGTCCGGTCAAAAAATCAAATGATGAGACAAACCATTGTGTATCAATACCGAACCGCACTAATGGCAAGGGCAATAAAGGCCACACAGCGCCGGAAGGCAGCGTTATGCCAAAATCACTGACACCTGCAACAGCACCGAGTATCAGCGACACATGGTCTTGCCGTATCAGTTCGTAACCCCATCCAGCCCCTGCCTGAAAAGTGTTAAGACCGCCGGCAATGGGCTTATCGGCGGTAGACTTGAAGATAAAAAGAATTTGATGACGGTTAATACGTCCGTCAAAAATAGCGTCAATCCGGTGTAGCGGCCTTGTTACTCCTGATTGCGGTTCTTCGGATAGAAAAAATGGCCGGTAAAGAGCCAGACCAAAAAAACGGCGTTCCACTTCAGTAAAGGGCAAATCCATTTCGCCCAACAAAAAGCCGGTTCCGGCGGATGGACTGTGTATGGTTTGCTCTCCCAATCGAATAAAATCGTAACCGAAAGGGAATAGTAATGTAATTTTTGGCTGTTCTTGTCCAAAAACAGCCGAGGTGATGAAACGCATCAGGGTTAGTAAAACAACAATTATCTTTTGCTTCATGTATCATTATCCTTCGTAAGACTTGTCAAAGAAAAATTTTCTGTCTCTAATTACAATCGCCGCGCTGAAGATAATCAACAGTATCGTATGAATTATTTTACTGTCAGGATGGGTACGGAAAATTTCCATGGTATAACCCCATACCAGGTGCTGGGACACTTGAAGAAACATATTTCGTTTGGTTTTGTAGTAAGTCCAATTATCAATAATAAGGTAGGGAATAAGACTAATCATAAAGTTAATCGAATATATTATACCGGTTTCCACAAGAACACTTTGGTAGTAGTCTTTAACAAAAGAGAGGGGCATGTGCCAAATTCCCCAGATTATCCCAAAGATAAAACAACTGGTAAAAAGGTTAAATCGCCGTCTTATGCAATGAGTACCGTATGTATGCCAGCCGAATTCTTCGATAACCGGCGCAATGAACATTATGAACCACGCCGGAAAAATTCCGGCGCTAAAGGAAAAACTCTCCACAAATTTGAATTGTTCCGCGCTGCGGCCAAAGAGCAGGGAAATTGCCTGTGCCGAAAGTATTACCGCAAACGGAAAAAGAAAAACAAAGGCATACCAGCCCCAACGGATACCTTTAAAGTTTGTGCAGGCGGCAATCAACTCGTCCCGCATTTCCCTGTCAGGGAGAATCAGGACAAAAGCTGTAATCAATGGAGCCAAAAGACCCAATAACCCCAAAATGCTTCCAATAAACACCCAAACAGAGCTGTTCCATAATTCCGAATGGGATATATGTGCCAAGGTAAACCAAAACGCCCAGGGGACAATTACGGCAATGCCATAAAAGATAAAGGGATGACGGTATTTTTCAAGTTTCATGGGAACTCCTTATTTCAAATATAGACCGACCGTCGGTCTTTTGTCAATATAAAAAGGCTTTTCCTGGAGGAAAAATTGATTTTTAGATATTTACTATACGTATGTTTGGTTTTTTTCTTGCATTTGCCCTTTCACATTTCTCCGTTTTTCCGGTATACTATTTCCATGCCCAGAGGCATTCTTATTGCCGGCAATGAATCTTCTCTTCTTACAGCCCTTTGTGTTGAAGCTGCCAAAAGAGTAGAGAATTACGCTGTTGCTTTTATCCCCCAGGAACAGGGACAGGAGGCGCCCAGAGCTGTTCCCGGAGACAGAAGGATTATGCTGGATTGGAATCCTTCCAGCCCTATTTCCGCCAAAACAATAATACTGGCCTGTCAAAATAAAATGGAACATATTGATGATGCTATCCTGGTTTGTGTTCCTCCGGCATACCGGAAAAAAGCCGAAGAATTATCGGTAGTGGAAATAGATCGGCTTATTGATTGCAATATAAAAGGATGGTTTTTTCTGATACGGGAGCTTGTAACGGAATTTGAAAAATTCAGCCATGGGAATTTATCCATGGTGCTGGCATCGGAACTGGGGACTGGTTCAAAAGAAGACAAGACTGACCTTGTCGGCCCAATTGCCGTTTCTGCGTTTCGTTCTTTTGCCCAGGGAATGCTGCTTTCCTCCTTTAATGCCTCGTACAATACCATGGGTTTTTCCATGTCGGAACCAGGTGAGGAAAATGCTTTTGCCTCCTATATATTTAAAACAATGGAAGATGAAAAAAAGAATTCCGGTAAATGGCATAAGTACGGTAAATTTGGTTTTTTGGGCCGTTGAGCTTGTTTCAAAATCTGACATTTTGAAACAGCCTCCGTTAACGGGACAATTGGACATATCTGCAGATCTATCATTTTATTTTCTTCCTTTAAGTAAAATATTTTACGCCTGCTTCAAAAATTTTCATAAACTTATTTCCCGGAATATTGATATGGACAAATTGCCCGCAGCGTTCGGAATGAGCCATCTTGCCGAGTATCCTTCCGTCTGGGCTTGTTAAGGCTTCGATAGCATAGTCCGATCCGTTGGGATTATCCGGTTCTACTAAGGCAGGATTCCCATTGCTATCTGAATAACAAAAAGGAACCTGGCCTGATTTAAAGAAAGCTTCTGCGTGGTTATGGCTTATTACAATACGGCCTTCGCCATGACTTACCGGCAATATATGAACAGAGCCGGGTTCTTCCAATGCAAGCCAGGGAGAAGAAGAAGGCATTGTTACGGTTCGAACCATCCGCGAAACATGGCGGCCTATGCGGTTAAATGTTAGAGTAGGAGAGTCTTCCGCCGCTTCACGGTAAGCGCCCCATGGGACAAGCCCGAGTTTGATCAAAGCCTGGAATCCGTTGCAGATTCCCAGCATAAGGCCGTCTTGCTTTTTCAGCAATTTTTGTACTGCATCGGCGATTGCAGGCGACCTAAGTACATTGGCAATAAATTTTCCCGAACCGTCAGGCTCATCACCTGCACTGAATCCTCCGGAAAGAGCGACAATCTGCGCATTGTTAATGGCCAAAGCCAAATCCTTAATCGAAGCGGCTATGTCATCGGCATTGCGGTTTCTGAAAATTACCAGCTGTGTACGCGCTCCGGCAGCTTTAAATGACCTTTCCATATCCCATTCACAGTTCGTTCCGGGAAAAACCGGAAGTATAACCAAAGGATGAGAAGTACGGGATGATGACTGTAATCTACAGATCTTTTTTCTTGTTTTTTTACCATAGGGAGAAACAACTTTTGCAGTTGTTTCTCTGCGGATTGTCTGCGGATAAACATTGCAAAGCGGCGCTTCAAAAGCGTCCCGTAATTCCGCTAATGGAACAGCTGCGGAAGAAGCGTTTTGCTTATGCGGAGAGCTGTTAATCCGGAAAACCGGTTCCACTATGGTTCGTGCGACGCCTTTCCATACAGGGTTCTGCAATGCTTCGCCCAGGAGTGCTTCCCCTCCGGCCTTATTTATTGCTTCTCCGTCAAGCTCAACCAGTATTGTACCCGGATATGTTTTTTCATTAAGCAGAGATAAAGCGAGCGAGTCGGCTTCGACTCCGGTCATATTGCCAAAAGCCATTAGTGCAAGAGCAGCTCCAACGCCTCCCGCTCCTGCCGGATAGGCAGCTTTTACCAGACCATTTTCGGAAAGCTTTACAAGTCCCTGCATATTTGCCTTGAATGTTTCCCATTGGTCATTTTCCCCGTCATCGTACAACAGGATTATGGGGTTTCCTGTTTTTCCGCTGAGTGTTCCCGATCGTACCGAAGCGGCATCTGTGGTTCCCGCTGCAAACACAACCAGCGTAGGAGGTACTGTCAAATCAATACCGTTAGCGGGGTCTCTGTACGAACCGGACATGGAATCCTTGCCGCCTATGGCGGGAACTTCCAATGCAAGCTGGGCTTCCAATGCGCCAAGCAATGCTGCGGTAACTTTACCCCAGGATTCACTCTTGTCCATTCGTTCAAAGTACTCCTGCATGGATAATCGGGCTTTTCTGTAGTCTCCGCCAAGACAGGCAAATTTTGCCAGCGCTTCTTTAACCGCAGCTTTTGCGCCGTTAAAAGGATCGGTTTCCATCAATGCAGGATCAAAACCAAAACTCATCAGGCTGGCAGTTATACTGTCATTGATGTTTGCTGCGAGGCTTTTTTGAGGCAATGAAGTACCTGTTTCTGCATTTTTTGAATCACCCGGAAAGACAGATGCGGCTGCGGGAAGCAGCGCTGCCATACCGCATTCGGGAGTTGCCTGGTATTTTCCGCCCCAGGGAAAAAGAACCGAAGCTGCGCCTATGGATCCGTCAAAGCGTTCCTGCAAACCTCTTCTTGAACAGCTGCGCAATGATCCAAGTTCAGTTTTAATTTTAGCAAGTTGCTCCTGAGGGTCTTCGCTATGTGCAGTTCCAGTCAGGTTGATCTGACTAGTCTGACCGGAAATTGTATTGATTATTACATCAGCACGGCGAGGGGCGCCGTGCGAATCAAGAAAACCCCTTTTCAGGTTGGCAATGGTTTTGTCCTGCCATCTCATCGTAAGTTTTGCCTGCTCGTCATTACCTTCGGTTTCACCGGCAGTTACTGTTGCTATCACAACCGCATCAAGGTTTTCTGCCGCTGCTTTTGCTATGAACTTCCCGGCATTCTCCGGTGAAACGACCACGGCCATTCTTTCCTGTGATTCAGAGATGGCCAGTTCTGTTCCGTCCAATCCGGAATATTTTTTCGGTACTGCATCCAGATTGATGTCGAGGCCGGAGGCAAGTTCTCCAACAGCAACGGATACACCGCCTGCACCAAAGTCGTTGCAGCGTTTAATAAGCTTTGTAACTTCCCCGTCACGAAAAAGGCGCTGGAGTTTCCGTTCTTCGACAGCATTTCCCTTTTGTACTTCTGCACCGGCAGTTTCTACCGATTCGCCCGAATGAATTTTGCTGGAGCCCGTCGCACCGCCGATTCCGTCACGTCCGGTTTTTCCGCCAACAAGCAGTATCATGTCGCCTTTTGCCGGAGGCACTCTGCGCACTTGAGCTTCGGGAACCGCTCCGATTACGGCCCCCAGTTCCATCCGTTTTGCCGCAAAACCGCTGTGGTAGAATTCCGCAACCTGACCAACAGCAATGCCAATCTGGTTTCCGTAGGATGAATACCCTGCTGCAGCTTCGCGGGCAATTTTAATCTGGGGAAGTTTTCCCGGCAATGTTTCTGTCAGATGACAACGCGGGTCAGCAGCTCCTGTGATCCTCATGGCCTGATATACATAAGCCCGGCCGGAAAGAGGATCACGAATTGCTCCGCCCAAACAGGTTGCAGCTCCTCCGAAAGGTTCAATTTCTGTTGGATGATTATGGGTTTCGTTTTTAAAAAGGAGCAGATAGGGTTCTTCGGTTATATGCTGATCACAAATAAATTTTGCTTTTACTTTAATGGTACACGCATTGATTTCGGGTGATTCATCCAAATCAGAAACAAGACCGCGTTTTTTCAGCAGCCTGCCTCCGATTGTTGCCATGTCCATTAACGTACGACTCCGCCCGGCGGCATCTCCGTACAATTCAGCTCTGGCTTCTTCATACAGGGCAAGGGCCTTTTGCAGCGGTTCTGTGTCTTTTCCGTTCAAAGTGATTGATTCCAGAATTGTTGTAAAGGTAGTATGCCGGCAATGATCGGACCAATATGTGTCGAGGATTCGGAGTTCAGCTAAAGTAGGATCACGGCCTTCTTTGTCAAAATAATTCCGGCAGTATTCCAGATCAGCTATCGACATTGCTAAACCATAATTTTTTGCAAGAGCGTCAAGCTCCGCTTTGTCCCAGCGAACAAAACCGGCAAGAACAGGAATATCCGCCGGCATTTGGGAGGCAGTAAGTTGTTGATATGTATCAACCACCAGCCTGGAATCAACAGGATTTACCAGGTATGATTGAATCGCTTTTAAAGCTTCATTGTTTATGGCTTCACCTGAAGAAAGTACAAAAAACTTTGCACAATGGACAACCGGTTTTATCCCCACCGCCAGTTCTGTACATTGTTCGGCTGAATCGGCTTTTTGATCGTATTGACCGGGTAAATATTCAATGCCGAAAACCGCACTGTTATCTCCCTGGGGAACATTATCGCAAACATAAACATGATCGCATTGAGGTTCGGAAAAGACGGTTTTTACCGCTTTTTCAAATTGCTCGGCAGAAAGCCCTGTTACATCATAACGGAAGAGAATGCGGAGCTGTTGGATTTTTGCTATCGAATCGAATTGGTTTCCAAAAAAATCAATTAAGTCGCTTTTAAGCCGCTGTGCTTCAAGGTCATAACCATTTTTCTTTTCTACATAAACCCGGTATGTGTTCATGATTAAGTATCACTTGAAATCAATCGCATTGACAATAGTGATAAGTAATTGTAATCTAAAAAAAATACCGGTCCTGTAGCTCAGTGGATAGAGCGGCTGCCTCCTAAGCAGCAGGTCGGCCGTCCGATTCGGCCCAGGATCAAAGAGGAAGGTTGAAGATTATATCAAAGCATTTGATCCCGCTCAATATCCATGATCATCTTAACCCGCCGGGCATGGCGTTCCCCTCCGTCAAATGGAGTTTCTAGCCATATCTGGACAATCATTTTTGCGAGATCAGGGCCTACAACCCGTCCGCCCAGAGCAAGCATGTTAGTGTCGTTGTGGGCACGGGAAAGCTTTGCGCTGTAACAATCGGTACAAACTACGCAGCGTATGCCTTTAATCTTGTTGGCTGACAGGGATATGCCAATACCTGTTCCGCACATAACGATTCCCCGTTCACATTCACCGGAGGCAACGAGCTGAGCTGCCTTATAACCCCACAACGGATAATCGGTACTTTCCGTGCTGTTTGTTCCGATATCCCGGAAAGGGATGTCCATTTCATTCAAGACTTCAATTAAGGGCTGTTTGAGGATCAGCCCTCCGTGATCATTGGCCAGTACAATCATCTTTTTCTCCAGTACATTATGGATTTTTATTCAACCTTAAAGCGTGAAACTTCCTTCATTAATAGTTCAATATTCTCGCGATTTTTACGGCTAATATCATTAACATGATTTACCGCCACATTAATCTCATCAGCACCGGAAGCCATTTCGTTCATTCCGATGGTGATCTCCTGAGTTGCCTTTTCCAGGTTGTTGCTTTCTGTTATTACTTCCTTGCTGCCCACAAGCATTTCTTCAGAACCGCTCTTTACCTGCTGCGTTATGTCGTTTACCTCCAAAACCCCTTCTACAATTTGCCGGCTCCCAATGCCCTGTTCTTCCATTGCATTGCGGATATGTTCTTCCTGATCCGATACGATCTTTACATTTGAATCAATTGCTTCAAATCTGGTCAGCACGTTTTCCGTAGCCTGCGTTATCTTGTCTATCGATTCTTTTATCTTTTTTAAAACCGTACTAATGGTTTTCGATTGTTCGCTGGAACTTTCCGCCAGCTTGCGTATCTCGTCAGCTACTACCGCAAAACCCTTTCCGGCTTCCCCTGCATGTGCCGCCTCTATCGCTGCATTCATTGAAAGCAAATTTGTCTGGCTGGCTATGTTTTCCATTACCGAGTTGATTTCCAAAAGGCCCTCAGACTCTCGGGCGATTTCCTGTATGTCCGTTGCAACATCCTGTAATCCTGTACGGCCTACTTCAGAGGCTTCCCGTAAGTTTTGCACATTGGCTGCATTGTTGGCAAGTGTTCCGGTAACCGATTGAATATTGGCCGCCATTTCCTCAATAGCCGATGAAGCTTTGGAAATAGTAGAACTTTGCTTTTCTACAAGTCCGTCAAGTTTATTAATATTCATCACAACTTGTTCCATGGTTGCATGGGTTTCGCTGACGCTGGCACTCTGGTTTAAAACCCGGCTTTTGATACTCTGAACATTGGCTGTGATTTCGTTGATCGCCGTTGCGGTTTCGGTCATGTTACTGGAAAGTTCGTTGCCGGTATCGAACAGTGTAACCGCCTGTTTTTTAATAACGATGATAAGATTTTTGATTTTCTCCAGAGTCTGGTTAAAGTAATGGGAAAGATCGCCTATTTCATCTGTGGACTTGTTATCTATTTTCCGGGTTAGATCACCCTCGCCTTCGGAAATATTCTTTAGGGTATCCGCTACCCTTACGATAGGCTTTACAATATTCAACGTTATAACAAGCGCTAAAAGAATGCTTGCAATTAATGCAACAACGATAACTATTTTGATAATGAGTTCAAACTTCAGGCCAAGATCGTAGATTTCATGTGTTTTATTATTAAGCAAAACGCCATACCTGTCATTTATTTGTTCCAAATTGGAGATAACTTCCTGCGTTTTCGGCAAGACATCCTCTCTGAATTGCCTTATTGCTTCATCCGCTGCATCGTTGTTAAGATGATTAACAATTTCCCCGGCTCTGCTGTGAATTAAATTATGAGGTTCTACAACCTGACGCAGAAGCGAAATAACCTCCGGATCGACAACTGTTTTTGCTTCGTCGCCGTTAAGCCATCTGCCCAAAGAACATGCGGCAGAATCGAGAGAACCTGTAAACACTGCTTCGGCGTACACTGTCTCTGTCAGCATGTGTCTCCATGTATAATGCGAATTTAATATTGACGAAATGTTTGATCTGGTTTCTGATATAGCAAGTAAATCTAAAGATAAATCCGTGAGTTTTTTATCACTGTAAAGCCCCACTGCACCTAGAAAAATTCCTATTGCAGCAACAATAATAAAACCGCCGAAAAGTTTTGTACGAACTTTCATAATAAATTTTCTCCATAGGGCAAGAAACTTTTCCAAAAACCAAAGTCTTGGAAACCATAATTAAATTTTTGTTTCCCCGATCCTTCCGGTGAAGAAGGAAAAAAAATCCCCATGTATATACTTTAACACATGCAATAGAGAATCGCCAGAAAATTTGTTTTTTACTGTAAAATATTTTTTTGTGTTATTTTTTTTCTGCTCTTTGTTTTCTGATGCTCTGTGAAACAACATACAACAGCAAAGCAAGAACATTGGGAAGCCCTAACAGTGCGGTTGCAGGAATACTTGCAATGCCCTGCATACTTTGCGCTGCCATTTCTGTCACTGCAAAAATCAGACATGCAATAAAAACTCCTCCTGCATTGCGAAAACCAAGATACACTGCGGCAAGGCTGAGCCATCCGCGGCCTGCAACGCCTCCCGGTGTATAAGAACCAACTCTGAAACAAAGAAACGCTCCGGCAATCGCAGCAAGAAATGCCGAAACAGCCCAGGCGCCTTCCCAGTACAAGCCGGGCTTAATGCCTCTTTCTCTGGCCGCTTCAGGTGACAGCCCTGAAGCGCGAAGCCTCATTCCCCAGGGTGTTTTTTTTATATAAAGCGCAGCGATAATTACAACTATCCAGGAAACATAAACCGAAAGAAGATGACCGGAGAAAATTGCACCTATAAAAGGAATTTCATTAATATATGGAATATTGTAATGGCGGGGCATATTGAATTCTGGAATGCGTATAACACCTTTGGTATCAAACCACAGTATAGAAAGAGCGTCGGTAATACCTGCAGCTGCTATGTTAACGGCAAGCCCTGCAATAAAGGGATTGGTTCCGGTTTTTCGTACAAAGCGGGCAAGAGCCCAGCCGGTTAATGCGGCGGCACAGGCGCTTGTCGCTGTTCCCAAAACAACCGATCCGGTACGGGCAATGATAACCCATGCAAAAAATGCACCGGCAGTCATAAAGCCTTCGGTAAAAATTCCCAATACGCCGGCCAACTCGGTAAAAAGAGCGCCGGCAGATGCAATGATCAGCGGAGCGGCGGAAGTAAAAAGCCGGTTTAAAAAATCAATCACTGGTTTCTCCCCCGGAGATAACGGATACCGAATGGAAGGGCAGCCAGAAACAAAATTGCCGCCTCAATAAACGCTGCAGTTTCGAAACCGAAACCTGCCTGTAGTATAACCGCACCAGCGCCTGTCTTAATGGAGCCAAAAATAAGAACAGCCGGCAAAAGGAGCAGCGGTTCATTTCCTGCAATAAGGGCAAGGGCAATGCCGTTCCAGCCAAGGCCTCCGGAAAAACCCTGGTAACACATACCGTACGTTCCTGCAACAGCAAAAAAACCGGCAAGACCGGCAAGAGAACCGGATACAGTCATGGCCGGAATAAAGCGTTTGTCCGGGTCAATACCGGCAAAAAGCGCCAGGTTCGGAGCGACTCCAACAATACGAAAACGGTAACCTGTTATAGTCCGGCGGAAAATAAATTGAAAAATAAAAACCAAAACCAAAATAATAATTAAGGAAACAGACAATGAAGAGGGCGGCAGAAGTTTTGGCAATAGTCTTTCGGAAGATAATTTATCGGTAGCCAAAAGATTCATTCCCGGGCTGCGCAGTACTGCGGAAATAAGGTAATCTCCTGCCGGAATAAGAGCAGCAGCCAACAGAAAAGAGGTGATAAGTTCGTTGGCATTGATTCTTTTCCTTAATAAGCCGGAAATACCGCCCATAATTCCGCCGGTTGCAGAAGCAGCCAGCGCCGCCAAAAAGAGCATCAACGGGCCGGGAAGATTAATATTGTTTAACAGTACAACTGCAGCAGCACAGCCGCCCAGGTAAATTTGTCCTTCGCAGCCCAAATTAAAGCAGCCTCCGCGGAAAGCAACGAGCGCTCCGAGTGATGCGGTAAGCAGTAATACCATACTGTCCAGTGTGTTTCCCAAAAACCAGATGTTAGACCAGGGGCCGGAGAAAAATATTTTCAGTGTTTTAAGGGGATTGTTTGAACCGGCGATAATAAAAATAATGGGAATAATAAAAGCACATCCAAGAGGAATAACAATACCAAGCATAAGATCTTTATTAACAGAGTAAGTCTTTTTCATGGAGATCTCCGGCCTTCAGATGCAGGGGAGTTGGTATTGTTCGATGCACTAAAGCGGCGTGTGTTTATATTTCCCACCATTGCTGCCTGTATTATTTCTTTTACCTTTTGCGGTCTGCTGACATTTTTAAGTTTTACAATTCTTGAAACAATTCCGTCATGCAGCACTGCAACAGAATCCGATAATTTCATGAGCTCTTCAACATCGGTGGAAAAAATTACAACCGCTGTATGTTCATTTGCTTTTTCCCGAAGTAAAGAGGCAAGCCTTTTCCGGTAACGCAGATCAAGTCCGCCGCTTGGTTCGGAAAGAACCATCAGCGTACTGCATTCGGCCATTTCTCTGGTTAAAAGCAATCGTTGTAATTGGCCGCCAGAAAAAGCAGAGGCGCTTGCTCTCTTTCTTTGGGGTACTTTTGCCGCTTCCATTACCGACTCTGTCCATTTGTTGATTTCTTTCAAATTCATAATGCCGAATTTATGAAAACGCCGGTATGCATGGATAAGCAAGACATCCCGAATGGATATATATTCCCCTTCGATTCTTTGTCCCAGATAGCAGCCGCCTGCAGAACGGAATCTACTTACCCGTTTTGCCGTATTTTTTTCAGCGCCGGAAAGTTCTGTTTTATCTATTTGCAGTTTTCCCTTAAAAGGCAGAAAACCGGTTAACGCCAGTTCCAGTGTTTCCAATCCGCTGTCCCGTACACCGGCAATACCCATGATTGTTCCCTGCTCAACTTCCAAATTAAGTCTCCGTATCAGAGGATGGCCCGGAACATTTACCTTAAAATTTTCCAGTGCAAGGATGGTTTTTTTCGGCGCTGGTGCGAATGATACTGAAGAAACGCCATTTAATGCTGAAAAATGTTCATACGATGATTGATGTATCAGATCGCCTGATTCAGCGCCGAATATATAATGGTATAATTCTTTATTGGAAAGTTCAAAAGGCTTACAGCAAATTTGAGTTTTTCCCTGACGCAGTATGGTAAGGCGGTCGGCAATTCTTAATGCTTCTTCGAGTTTATGTGAAATTAAAACAATTCCCTTGCCTTCATCTCTTAATAATGCAAGCAGATCAAAAAGTTTTTCGGTTTCCGCAGAGCTCAGTATTGCAGTTGGTTCGTCAAAAATTAAAAATTGAATTTTACGAAGCAGCAATGTAAGTATCGCCGCTTTTTGTCTCTGGCTTACTGAAAGAGTATCAGTCAGGCCGTCCATGGGCAGATTAAAATTAAGTTGTTCATTTAAATCGGAAACCCGGTTCCGGTATTTTTGGCGATTTACAAATAGTGGAGGATGTTTTCTGGAACCGGTTATACAATTTTCCCAGACGGGAAAACCCGGAATCTGGTGAGGATGCTGACGTACCATGCCAATCCCCGCTGCAAGAGAATGTGAAGTGGAAGCAAAGCGCTTTTCCTTTCCGTTTATGGTTATTTTTCCCGGATTGCCGTGAAACCCTTCTCCACCTGGTTTCATAAAACCGGCCATAATATGCATCAGTGTGGATTTACCTGCGCCGTTTTCCCCCAATAAAACGTGAATTTCGCCTTCGTGCAGATTAAAGTCTGCTCCGTCCAGAGCTGTTACTCCATTTGAAGAAAAATACTTGTGTATTTTTTTTAATTCGACCATTAACTGTATTGCCTCATTATGGTAAAAATAGTTCTCCGCTCCGTATTTTTGCAATCATCTCCGCTTGTTTTTTTCTGATTTCTTCCGGAACTGCATCAATATAATAAGGATCGTTCTCTACAAAATCAACATAACCGTCGTTTACTCCCATTGTCTCTGTCTTGCCAAAAGGCAGTGTTCCGGACAAATACCTGAGTATCTGGTAATAGGCGGCAAGATCTTGATACAATACGGCGCTGCCAATTACCGTTCCTGGTCTAATATTATAACCATTTGTGTCAAACCATACAACTTTTGCATTTTGCTGGCTTGCAGTATTAACAACCCCTTCATTGGCTCCGCCTGCAATGCACATTATAACTCGCACCCCGTTGCGTATCATACCGGAAGCAAGTTCCGCTGCTTTGGCAGCATCGTACCAGTTACCAACTATGCGAAAATCTACGGTGTAAAGGGGATCTACCGCCCGGGCGCCTTCAAGGTATCCGGGGAGGATAATATTGTTCATTACCGGATATTCCTGTGCTGCAACAAGGCCAATCCTCTTTGGGCCGCCGTGGGCTGTAGTTTCCAGAGCGGCAATGTATCCTGACATGTAGGCCTGTTCCCGTTGATTATAGCGAAATGCATACACATGGGAGTTCCCGGTCATTTCTCCGTCAAGCAGCATAAAGTATTGATTTGGAAATTTTGACGATATTACTGAAACAATGTCCGGCAGGGAAGGGTTGGAAGAAACGATCAGGCTGTAAGAGCCGGAAGCCGTCATGGCGGTTAGTTTGTTTTCCCATTCAGCCTGATTATAACCGCCTTCGATAACGGTAACTACAGCCTGTTCTATGCCAATATCGCTGTTGTGTTTTTCTGCGGCTGCCTGTACTCCTCTGCCGAGCATTTCGTAAATAGGACTGCCGGACATTATACCGGGAATAAAAACACCTATTGTTATGGTTTGTACTTCACTTTCGGCCTGTTCGCTCATGGCTTTAATGTTTTTTAAATAATTGTAGTAATTGCAGCTGGAAAAAAAAGTTGCTAAAAACAGCAATATTCCCGAAACGAGGATGATATACAATGAACGTTTCATAAAAGCCCCACAGTAATAAAAATGTGATGCTTCAGGATTATTATTATTTAAGGAAGAAGGCGCTGCCCAGGAAATCGCCAAACAAGTTAACGATTCTTCTTGTTCAACTGCTTTACGCACAAGAGATTCTCTTCCATCCGGACTATAACCGTCGGCGCCGGAATTTCACCGGACTCTGCACTTTAGCCTGAAAAGCCAAGTGCCAGCGGGCTTTACCGCCGGTAGGGAATATACCATAAATGGCTCACCCAACCCTGAAAATCAACTTAAGTATATAATGAGATTGCATGGGAAGTCCAGCACTTTCGGCAACATTTCTAAATGAGACATCCCGGGTTCCGCGGGGAGGCATTAAACCAGACTTTCAAATAACAGTGCCCGCTTTATCCCAGGTATAACCGCCCAGTTTTTCAAGCTTTTCGTGAAAGGCTGAGCTTTTTAGAATGTCGAGGAATATTTCCATCTCTTTTAATTTTAGAAATTCGGGAAGAATTGCAAAGTCGTATTCTTCTTCACCCAGCGGGATAAAGTCCAGGTCCAATGCTTTGGCAGCGGAAGCTATACCCATGCCCGCATCGGCGCCGCCGCCCTGTACTGCGGCGGCAACAGCCATGTGAGTTGCGGCTTCGCGGTTGTAGCCGTTTATGCTGCCTGATTCAATGCCTTCTTTTTTAAGGAGGTGATCCAGAAAGAGTCTTGTTCCGGCGCCTTTTTGACGGTTGATAAAACTACAGCGGCCAAGGTCTTTGATCGATTTAATTTCCAGCGGATTGTTCTTTGGAATGATCAGCCCTTGGATACGTCCCACACCTTTGATAAGGCATACTTCTTTTTCCGGTATGGTCTTTTTTATCCACGATACATTGTAGATTCCGGTTTCTTCATCCAAAAGGTGAATGGGAGCGATATGACATTCCCCCCGTTTAAGTGCCAATAATCCAGCCATACTTCCTACATGGGTGCTGGCAAGGTACACGGTTTCTTGGGTTTTGTTGGTTCGGTTAAGGTTACCGGCTGCCATCATATCTGCGATCAGATCGAGGATTAGATCGTGGCTGCCCACGGCAACCAGGGTACGATCAATTTCGTCCAACGAACGGTAGAGTTCTACCGGCGCTTGATCGCCTGCTTCGATACCTTCGCTATTTTGGTTTATCACACAAAAGCCATCAGCTCGTACCAGGGACATTGCCGCTCCGGCGCCCCTGGCAAGAGGAGAAGCCACAAGCCTGTCGTTTACGCGTCCTACTTTAACACGCACATACTCGCAGTGTTTAAGTGAAGAAACAAGACGTTTGGCCAGTACCGCCGTTATTGTATTTGGAGAACCGTCACAGCGGCCGGTAAGAACAGACAAAACCGGAGCGGCAAATGTTTCGTAAGCCAGATATGCCGATACGGGATAGCCGGGAATACCGATAACGGGTTTGTTGTTTACCTTGGCAAGGATTGTTGGTTTACCGGGTTTCATTGCCACACCGTGGACAATCACTTCCCCCAGTTCCCGAAGCACAAACACGGTAAAGTCTTCCAGACCGGCGCTTGAACCGGCATTAACCAGTACCATATCGTATTCCGTTGTTGCCTTCCGAATTGTCTCTTTAAGAAGTTCGTAATCGTCAGGAATGGGAGCAAAACGCAAACCTTCTCCGCCGGACTGATTTACCAGCGCTTCGAACATGCGGCTGTTCGATTCGATAATCTCTCCTTCCTTGGGAGCTTTGTCCGGTTCAATGATTTCCGTACCGGTGGGAAAAATCGCCACTCTGGGTTTTGCATACACTTCGATACGGGTAATTCCCCCGGAAAGGAGAACCCCTATGTCGATAGGTCTGATTCTGTGCCTGCCCGGAAGAATCATCTCTCCGGCAACAATGTCTTCGCCAATCGGCCTGATATGCTGCCATGCAGCAGCGCTTTCCAGAATCTTTACTGATTCCTCATCAACTTCAATTAAATCTTCCGCCATGATCACCGCATCGTACGGAGGATGAATGGGATCCCCTGTATCGACAGGTATAAAATCTTTTCCGGTTTTTAGTGTTATGGGATTCGATTCCCGCGCGCCTGTGGTGTTCGCTGCGGTTACGGCAATGCCGTCCATGGCGGCGGCATTGTACAGCGGCGAACAATAGCGGGCATAAACTGCATGGGCAGTTATCCGGTTAAGGCTTTGTTCAACGTGTATCTCTTCAAACCCGGGAATCAAAAGCCCTTCCAGCGCCGCAAAATAGTTTGACAGAGCTTCTTCTACCGAAACATTGCTTAGGTATAAATTCCGTTTTGCCATTTTTCCTCCAAAGACCTTACGCAGAGAAGCTTATCTGCACTGCGCCCTCCGACAATAATATCAAAAATGTACTATTTTGGGGGATTTTGCCCCTTACAAATGTCACTTGCCGAAGGCAATAATGGCCAATATACTCAACTAAGGAGTATTATATGCCGCAAACGATGACTTTAGATGAAAAACTTGCCATTTCTAATAAAGCATTGGATTTATTGGATGTCGGTGATCAGGATGGTTATATGCGCCTTATGAAAACAGCCCCCATGCCGCCATACCTGGCAAAAATTTATAAAGAAACTATTGGTGCGGAACAGCTTGCAAAAAGCGGTTGGAATTTATCTGAGGCAGAGGCTGAATTTGGAATTAACTGACTTAGTCGATAAAATATATGCTGCAACTATAAACATCGATTTTGGCCGCACAGGTTTTGCCACGAGGGGTAAAGCTGAAGAAGGACGCCTCTCTTATGAAAGAGACATTTCCGGAGCATTATCGGTCTTTAGGGATGCCCAATCGTCCTATGACCCTCAAGCAATAGTCCTTATTGAGTATACATTCTTAAATCAGGAACTTCAGTTTTGCGAAGAAACTGATACAGATAGTATAAGCAGCCTTACACAGGCTATTCAGAGTTTTAAAGATGCATTGTCTGCATGAGCCGTCGAAGAATCCTGTTATGAAATCGCTGAACAAATTTTTCCTCATAATCCAAAATATCGTACAGGCGGTTTTCCCAAAGACTCCTTCCACATCGCCTGTATCGCTCATAAAACCCGAATACAAAACATACTTCGCTCTCCCGGCATAGACCCTATAGAAAAGGCCCTGCTTAAACAGCGATTTGCTAATCTTTCTACTGCACAGAGTGGGTATATGGATAAGCAGAGAATGGCATTGGGGAATTGTAGATCAAAGAGCAAATAATATAAAAGAAGATTATCTGCATCTCGGCTTCCAAGATGCCTTGTATAGGGAAGGAAAAAGTTTTGCAATTTAGAACACACTAAATATAAGGTAGGCAGACAAAACACCACTACTACCCTGTAACAACTAATACTTTACAATAACTTTCTCATGTAGTAATATTAATATGAGGGGAGATACTACATGAGAAAGAAACCAATACAATTATCAGCAAAAGATCGTGCCGGACTGGAAAAGTATTGCAATACAGGGGTACACAGCGTTAAGCTGGTAACCCGAGCGAGGATTATCCTTGCCCTGGATATTTCTGGAGGCAGAACACCAGAGCGGCGGGAAACCATAGCAGAACGTTTAGGAATCAGCCGGCAGACGGTAAACAATGCACGGCGTGATTTTCTGGCGGCAAAAAGTTTAACCGTATTTTTACAGCGAAAACAGCGAGAAACGCCGCCGGTGCCGTCAAAAATTACCGGCGAATTGGAAGCCCGCATTATTATGCTGGCCTGCGGCAAAGCCCCAAAAGGGTATTCACGATGGACATTGCGGCTTTTAGCGGAAAAGTGTGTCCAACTGCATTATTTCGGCACGTTGTCCCATATGACCATAAGCCGCCTTTTAAAAAAACACAACTTAAACCTCACCTGAAAACATGCTGGATTATACCGCCGAAACAAAACAGTGCGTTTGTAGCCAGAATGGAAGACATTTTGACCGTTTATGCACTCCCGTATGATAGAAATAGGCCTGTTGTATGCATGGATGAAAAGCCGTTTCAATTGTTAAGTCTTTCCCGCCCGTCGTTACCGATGAAACCGGGAAGGCCGCAGCGTGAAGATTTTGATTACATCAAAACGGGTACATGCAGTATTTTTATTTTCACCGAACCGCTTGGAGGTTGGCGTTATGCTCAAGCATATCCACAACGAACAAAAAAAGACTGGGCACACCGGATCCGTTGTCTGCTTAATGAACAATACCCGCATGCAAAAAAAGTACTCTTGGTAATGGACAACCTTAACACACATACCACATCTTCGTTATACGAAACATTTCCCCCTGAAGAGGCGTTTCGCCTTGCACAGCGTCTGGAATTACACTATACGCCTATACATGGGAGTTGGTTAAATATTGCTGAAATAGAAGTATCTTCTATGGCTTCACAATATTTGGGTACAAGGCGAATCCCTGGAATAAAGTCATTAAATGGAGAGCTTGCGGCATGGTGCACCAAAAGGAATCAATCACAACGAGGAGTTGATTGGCATTTTACAACAAAAGATGCACGAATTAAACTTAAAAGACTGTACCCATTAATCGTGTAAAGTATTAGTTATTACAGAGTACTACGGGATTTTGGCAGCTGCTACTATGCGTATGCTAATTATTTAGAAAATTATGGAAAAATGACTTGACAATATTTAATAAATATTATAATCCGTAAAAAAAGGAAGGGTTTGTGATGACGATGCAACAAATGGAAATTTTAACCGAATCTTTTAAATTCCTATTTATTATTGGATTTATATTCTTTATGGTTCAAATAATATT
>Ga0082212_10001070_pt1 | contig 40134 bp, 41 predicted proteins | sample TergutNt197P3_FD_71548 | JGI IMG/M metagenome (GOLD analysis project Ga0082212, IMG submission 71548) | Neocapritermes taracua P3 segment gut microbial communities from Petit-Saut dam, French Guiana - Nt197 P3 | ecosystem: Host-associated > Arthropoda: Insects > Digestive system > Gut ...
TATCTTGTTCCCAGAAAGAAGTTTATTACTATTGACAACGAAGAGACGCTCTTGCGCTTGCTGTCGTTATGTTCCCGGTCTGCAAATGAAGCTTATCAGAAACTGAAGCGGACAACACAGCCTACTCAGATTGTGTTGTTTTGATTTGATGTTTGTTGATTTGTTTGGGGGTTGCGGTAGGTTGCGAAAGTCTGTAGTCAATTGGCTTGGTTATGCAAGTGGTTTCGTCGTATGATGAAGCAGAAGTGGGACAAGATTCCTCGCTTTCCGCTTTCTTCTTTGTGACTTTGTGAGACGAAAGCGCGAATAATATCGGAACGAAGCTTTTTATAGTATGCTATGAACTGCAGTTATCATTAATGGAAATAATGGTGTCTACTGGAATAAAGACAAAAGCATGTAAATTGAAGCGAAAGGCGAGTGTTGCACTGTGACTCCCAACATAAATAGCATTGACTATTCGCCGGGACGAGCGGCGCAATGATATTTTTTTTGTGGGAGACACCCATCAGAGAATATATAAAAAGAAAGCTGTCTTATCGAAATGCGGCATTAATATTCGTGGCCGAAGCAGCAATCTAAGACTAAACTACCGAACCACCGAGGAAACAAGAAAATATGCTTTTGCGATTTTGAAGGATATGCCTTTTGATAACCTTGATGGTGAATATGAAGCCGAATCATTCTGCCAATCATTGACCCATGGAGATTACCCAAAGATTATGAATTTCAAGACCATCAATGACGAAATTGAATACATTGTCAACGAGATTAACACCCTCACAAAAAACGGAGTGCAGCTGAAAGATATTTGCCTTGTTGCCAGAACACAGAAGTTCCTTGCCGACTACAAAAGGGAGTTGCCCATCTTATGTTCAATCTCAAATAAAAAATCGTATCATCCTCACCCGATCGCTCTTCTGAGTAACCACTTGATCATTGTCAAACCTATTTGTCCCGCTGTTATACCTCGCGATTCTCTCATCAGATCTAAGCTCATATATCAACAAACCGCCAGAATCGGGCTTGTCCGCAGCATGTCCATTTTGGAACATTTCCGTGACCGATATCGGGACATCTGTATGGGTGCGCTTTGATATCGTCTTATGATATAATGACCTCATTATTAATTTCAGCAAAACGAATCCCAGCGAAAAGGAGCCTGCAATCATGAAGAAACCCAAGGTTTTATCAGCCATCATCTTACCAGCCGCAATCCTACTTTCCTTATTGCTCACCGCCTGCGACCGCACCCCCGCCCCCACCTACCCCTTTGTTAAGGCTGCCAACAAGAACACCATTCTGTTGGTTGACCGGATTCACAAGACGCAATTTTCCTACAACCTAGAAACCTTTGAAGCCGTTGAAAGCATGAGTCCCAATTACACTATCCACGCCGGCGATCCTCAATATCCCTTCCACACCATCGGGCCCGACCTGCAAACAACCCTTAGGGCTGACTTTAGCATTATCAATGTTCAAGACCGACAAGTTACTGTAGAGCTCGGCCTGCCGATCGGCGAAACCATCTATCCTTTGGCTTTTTCCGACAGCTATTTGTTCTTCATAAAAACCGGAGCAGGCTCATCAATCAAAACCGTGGTGCGCTATGACGCGGCCACGGCTACCCTAACCGAATACCCTCATCTGGAAGGACTTATCTCTTTTGGGGCCGTCGGTGGCGATACTTTGTATTACACCGTTTTCAGCGAAATCGAGAGTTATTCCCTTTACCAAGCGGATTGCACCGACGTTAACGCCCAGCCCCAATTGGTACGGGACGGCTTAAACCGAGGCGAAGTTTATGTCCAAGGGGAAACCCTGTATCTTTCCGACAAGCGGTACCTCTATTCCGACCAAAAGAGATTTCGCCAGGAAGCTCTGAATTATTTCATTGGGGACACCTGCCTGCTGCAATATATTGAAACCGCTAACGGCTATAACGCGGTCATCATAGACACAGAAACCGGTGAAACCGTCAAACAGGCTGCGAACTTTCTGGGCTTTTCCACTACCGGCAATGAAATCATCATGTATTGCCAAGGGGCAATTGAGTGTTTTCCCTATAAGTGATGAGCTTTTGATGACTTCAGGAGTCCCAACAGGGGAGTCCATGGAACAAACGCTTACTGTCGCAACAGTGCCGAGGTGCAGGTTGGCGCCCGGGATAATCCAAAAGCCCGCTAAATTATGACGGGCTTTTCCTATGAATCGTCTGGCAAAGGCAAACTCTTCCTCCCTTTGCTCTGACTCTTGCTCTGACTCGAAGATCTCTGCCGATAGGTATAAGCTCCTTTCAGGTCGCCATCCCCCGGCGTCCTTGCACCCTTGCCGCCACCTTTACCGCCGGCTTTACCCCCACCCCGAACCTTAGCGATTCCGCCCTTCAGCTCAATAATCACATCCCGCAGCTCCGCCGCCCGCTCAAAATCCAGCGCCTTCGCCGCTTTCATCATCTCCTGCTCCAGCCCTTTGATGAACGACGCTTTCTGCTCCTCCGTCAACTTGTCCACAGACGCCTTGTACGTCTCACCCTGCTCCGCGGCCATCGTCGCCTGAGGCAAATCGCGGATTTCCTTAACAATGCTTGTCGGCACAACCCCATGCTGCGTATTGTACGCCAGTTGAATCGCCCGCCGCCGGTCAGTTTCATCCAGGGCCAAACGCATGGATTTGGTAACCTGATCCGCGTACATAATCACTGTCCCTTTCACATGCCGCGCGGCCCGCCCAATGGTCTGAATCAGCGATCGCTCCGAACGCAGGAATCCTTCCTTATCGGCGTCAAGAATCGCCACCAAAGACACCTCAGGCAGATCCAGCCCCTCCCGCAGCAGATTGATGCCCACGATGACGTCAATATCCCCCACCCGCAGTTCTCTTAGAATCTCCAACCGCTCCAGGGTCGAAATATCTGAATGCAGATAACGCACTTTCATGCCCAGATCCTTGAAATACCCCGTCAAATCCTCCGCCATCCGCTTCGTCAGCGTCGTCACCAACACTCGCTCCCGATCAGTGATCCGCAGGTTAATCTCCCCGGCCAGATGATCGATCTGCCCCTTGGTGGGCCGTACCTTCACCACCGGATCCAACAACCCCGTGGGCCGGATAATCTGTTCCGCCATCTCCGGGGAATGTTCCAACTCATAAGGCCCCGGCGTCGCGCTGACATAAACCCGCAAAGGCGTCATGCCCTCAAACTCATCAAACCGCAGGGGCCGGTTATCCAACGCCGACGGCAGCCGAAACCCATGCTCCACCAGCATGGTCTTGCGGGAGCGGTCCCCTTCGTGCATCCCCCGAATCTGGGGCAGCGTTTGATGAGACTCATCAATAAACATCAAAAACTTTTCCGGGAAAAAATGCAACAGCGTATAAGGGGTCTCCCCCGCCTGCCGAAAGGTTAAATGACGGGAATAATTCTCTACTCCGTTGCAGAATCCCAGCTCCCGCAGCATCTCAATATCGTAACGGGTTCGCTGCTCCAGCCTCTGAGCCTCTAACAGTTTCTCCCGCTCACGCAGCCAAACCAGCCGTTCCTCCAATTCCGCCTCAATCAGCTCCGTCGCCCCCCACAGCTTCTCCCGCTGGGTCACATAATGGGTATTGGGGTAAATCGCCACATGGCGTCTCTCCGCCAAAATCTCCCCCGTCAGAATACTAATCTCATAAATCCGCTCAATCGCGTCTCCAAACATCTCCACCCGGATGGCTTTCTCGCTGGAGGAGGCCGGACACACCTCCACCACATCCCCCCGGGCCCGGAACGTGCCCCGCAGCAGCGCCACATCATTGCGGTCATACTGAATATCCACCAGCTTACGCAGCATGGCGTTACGGTCAATCTCCTGCCCCTGCCGCAAAGACAGTATCATTTCCCTGTACTCATCCGGCGACCCTGTGCCATAGATACACGACACGCTAGCCACAACAATCACATCCGGCCGCTCAAACAAAGACGCTGTCGCCGAATGGCGCAGCTTCTCAATCTCCTCGTTGATCTGAGCGTCTTTTTCAATATACGTATCGCTGGCCGGCACATAAGCCTCCGGCTGATAATAATCATAATAGCTGACAAAATACTCCACCGCGTTCTCAGGAAAAAATTCCTTGAACTCGCTGTATAGCTGTCCGGCCAGTGTCTTATTATGGGCCAGCACCAGGGTCGGCAGCTGTGTCTGCTGAATAATATTGGCCATGGTGAATGTCTTCCCCGACCCTGTCACCCCCAGCAAAGTCTGGTGAGGGGCGCCGCGCTGAACCCCCTGAGTCAGTTTTTCCACAGCCTCAGGCTGATCCCCGGACATGCTGTACGGGGCTTGAAGTCGAAAAGACATAACGGATCCGCCTTTCTGAGATTGACCTATGTTCATGTGTGTTACCAACCAGGTAGGCTATGCTCGATTCCTGTTTTTAAAGGTGTAAAGCAGCGCCAGTGTATAGTACAGCCTACGCCTAAGAAGGGCAGCCACAACAGCTTTAGCACGTGCCATGCCCGATGGCGTATAGTGCTTGAGCGCGTGCTCAAACACCGGCTCCCGGCATATTTTTTTGATTGCAGAGACTTTTTCCCTAAACGAGCGGGTATGACCCGGAGCGAATTCATTGGATACCGCTATCAGGAGCCCCGCCCAAGCTGAATTGTCAATCCAGCCTTCAGGAACAGGAATCGAAAACGCCTCAACGAGTTTGATCTTTCTGCGCAGGGTAACCAGAAAAGTGTCCATAAAACCCTCAAGATAGCGGCGGGTAACCGAATTGGGGTTTTGATAATACGTATATAAGGGTTTGTCAACACTGGCGAGATTGAGGGGTAAAGAGAAATATTCGATGAGAAAGATTTCGTCTTCCAAATAGGCCCCTGTAAAACTGAGCCCGCGGTCAGCAAGGGTTTTCGTGTTGAACAGGTACCGCCAAATTGTACCGAGAAGGGCTCCGGCGCGCAATCTGTCAGCCAGCAACGGCAGGACAACCATTTTCTGTGCCATTTTCGCGGAATAATGGCCGGGAGGGATTTCGCCGAGTACGGCGATGGGTTCGCCCTTGGGAAAGAGCTTGTAATATCCGCACACGCAGCAATCTGCGCCGTGTTTCGCCATTGCGGCGAGCATCTCTGTATAGGCTTCGGGGTCCAGGGTGTCGTCCGCATCGAGAAAGGCGGTGTAGCGACCGGTTGCGATCCTCATTCCGGCGTTGCGTGCCGCGCTGACTCCTGCGTTTGGCTGACGGACAATCTGGATACGCGTGTCTTCGGAAGCAAAGCCGTTACATATATCGGCTGTCGCGTCTGTCGAACCGTCGTCAACAATAATCAGCTCCCAGTCTTGGCAGCTTTGCGACAAGACAGAGCGGACGCACCTGTCCAGGTATTGTTCGGCGTTGTAGGCCGGGAGAATTATTGATAATGTTGGCATGCTTTTATCATAATGGGTATTCGCGAATTATGCAACAGGCGCCGATATTATCGTTCCCGATCAGACCCCAGCCGGAGGCGGACAATGGACAATGGACAATGGACAATGTGAGAATTTAGCCGATGACACAATGGCTTCATATCATGAAGTCCCTTATTTATTTATCGAGGATAGCCTTCACCATTGTCCGTTGTCCATCCTACCATCTTGTGTTCCTCATTGTCCATTGTCCATTGTCCATTGCCCATTGCCCACCGCCCCCTCCTGCCCCTCCGGCTGGGGTCTGATCGGTCTGATCTGTAGCATATTATCCCCCCTCAACTACCCCTCCGCCCCCAACCAACAGCATTCTTCCGGCTCGGTATAGACACGCTTCCAACCACCAGGAGGTTTTGAGGTGGTATTCAAATGCGGTAAATAACTGAATATGCGGTTACACAATACTCCGTCCTCAAAGTCGTAAATTACAAAGTTCGGAATTACATCCTCATATTTCGTAAGGCTTCCTGCTTGAAAAGTCAAAAGACGACCACGAACGCAAGCTCTATACTCATGGGCATGACCGCACAACCAAATGAACTTGGTGTTTTCGTACAGGGACAATAAATTTTGCAACGCCTTTTCTTCTCTATTTTCAAAACTTTGAACCGGATGGTGCGCCACAATAAATATATGTGTCGCCCCACTTTTGACAATAGAATCAATATGCTGCTTTAGATAAATCCGACCGATGTTTAACTGACCGTCTTCGGCGTAAGATAGGCAGCATAGCGAGGTATTAAGAAAAACAAACCCTGTGTTACCCTTTTGAACTGAATAATGCGGATTTTCATTTCTCCTTCTCCATGGATCATTCTCTTTGTATAGATTGTCACAAAGATTCCAAAAATAATCATTGAAACGCGAATTTAAAAGAGGAAGCGTATTAGATTCATCTGAATAATAGCCATTTTCATAGTCATACCGATCACGAGCTTCTTCAATGTGTGGAATAAAAGAATCCTCCCGATTTAGATCGTGATTTCCGGGCACCAAATGGATTTTTGATATATCGTCGATGCCGGAAGAAATGGCAATTTTATCGATTATCTGCAATGAGGTTTTGACGGACAAACCACTTCGACAATTGCGGATATCTCCGGTTATAATTAGCACATCAAAGGGCTTCTCCTTAGCATTTGCGGTAATAATTCCGTCAATCTCAGCAGTCCCATAAAAACGATCAAGTATTTCATTTGCTTTTTCACCCAGACTTTGTGATAAGTGAAAATCAGAAATGTGCAAGAGGCGCATAACAGTCCTCCTTTTAGGTGGCTTGCAAAGTGAATTGCGCAGCGGCCATAAAAGACTCTGCATTCAGCAGCAGTGTTTGCGCCGTAAATGTTCGATGTCTAAAAGAATAAAACAATTTAAAGCGAAAATCTTGCACATACTGGCTGCTTTCGACTTTTTGGATTAGCTTATCGATCTGAATATTTGCTTTAAATTTGTATTCAAGTTCAGTCGCAAGTAATTTGATGAACAAAAAGGAAACTATGTATTCGTTAATATGCAATGTGTCGGCATCGAGTTCATCTTCGTTATCAACTTGGATGGGGTGATTGCGAAGCAGCCAGAACGCTTCATAAGCGTAAATCTTATCATGTTGTACATGTTCTAAATTATGAAATTCTTTGAGTCGAGCTATATCGGCAAAATAATCTAAAACCGCAATCTGTAATAGCTTACGGCTTACTGTGCAATAGTCTCCAAGCCCTGCCTTCTCAATCAGTGCTTGTAACATTTTAAACAAGTTGATATAACGTGTTCTAAAAATTTCAGGGGCCAGATTCTTACCGTTTTCCATAAAATATTCGCCATCAATAAGATACTGATATGAATCCGGAATGTTAAGTATCATCGAAAACTTCTCCTTATGGCTGCTTTCTCAGTTCAAAAGACATTGTGAAAAGAGGAGAGTTAGGGTTTGTGTTCAAAACAGCCTCCAAGTCTCTTTCTTCTGCTCCTTGATAATATTGATTCTCTTCATTCGCCAAATGCGGTTTTTTGATTTCTCCTCTAAGAAAGTTCTGCACAAATTCCTCGCCAAACCGCTCGATTTGCTCATCGCTATATAACATGAGTCCTCCCTTTCCAGCACGGAGCTTTGCTTGACTACAAAGATACGCTTAAATATTTTACCACAATCGAGACCGAGAAACAAGATGTAATTAGCTCGATGTGAGTTCGTCACCGTTCGGTTCGTCACCGTAGTCACCGTTAGTCACCGTTGTAATTCGACTTGGATTTCTTCCATTCAATAATATCTGCCTCTTCGAAGCGTACACCTCTTCCAATCTTAAACGACTTAAGACCTTCTTTTCGCCAACGTTCAACGGTAGCGCGACTAACTTGAAAAATCTCCATTACTTGACCTGTAGTGAGCAGCTTTCCTGCCACACAAACACCTCCTAAGTAACACAATATGCTATGATGCATTGCGAAGAATAAAATTGCCTTCTGATGTATTATAATACATCAATATGTCTTTGTCAATACCTTGATGCATAATAGAGCATAATGATAGCCATGATAGCCATGGTAACCCCCGAGGGTACCGATCTGACCCCAGCCGGAGGAGCAGGAGGGGGCGGCGGGGCAATGGACAATGGACAATGGACAATGGACAATGTGAGAATGGACAATGTGAGAATGGACAATGTGAGAATTTAGCCGATGACACAATGGCTTCATATCATGAAGTCCCTTATTTATTTATCAGAGGATAGCCTTCACCATTGTCCGTTGTCCATCCTACCATCTTGTGTTCCTCATTGTCCATTGTCCATTGTCCATTGTCCATTGCCCACCGTCCCTCCGGCTGGGGTCTGGTCGGTACGATCCTTTAATTTGGCTTTAATTTGGCGAAATGTTTGACGAAATCACGGCTCTGTATTATGCTATTGATATCTGGATGTGCATGTTCATCATATATATTTATTGAGAAACAGATTACGGTCTGGAGTATGTGGTGAATTGTGTGTTTGATCAGAACCCTGCGATGATCAAGAAAGAGAGGTTTTTTGTCTATGACAAAAGAAATGGCTGCGCAAAAAATAGAGGCGTCGTTGGGCAAAGTTTTTGTCTACAATGATGTTATTGCGGCTATAGTCGGTTTTGCCGCCGAAGAATGCTATGGTCTGGTGGGTATGGCGTCGCGCAAACTGTCGGACGATGTTGCCCGTCTGCTTAACCGTGAGAATTTTGCCAGAGGCATTCAGATCAGCCAGCGTGAGGATGGGCTGATCATTGAGATGAATGTTATTGTTGGCTATGGGGTGAAAATTTCTGAGGTCGCCGCCAATGTTATTGAGCGTGTGCGTTATTTTGTTGAGCTGATGACGGGCATTAAAGTGGCTCTGGTTAATGTCAAGGTTCAGAGTGTCCGATATGCCGAGTGAAAGATTTGTTCATATACTATCAGAGAAAACCGGGAGGACATTTAGACAAATATGGGTGTGAAATACAAGTCGATTGATGGATATATGTTTAAAAATATGCTGTCTGCCGGATACCGCTATCTTGACGCGCGTAAAAAGGAGGTTGACGCTCTTAATATTTTTCCGGTTCCTGACGGGGATACCGGTATTAATATGTCAATGACGATTGGGTCGGCCGACAAATACGCGCAAAAAGTTGAGGGCGGCAGCATTGCCGATGTGGCAGGCGCCGCGGCGACAGGGTCTTTGTACGGGGCGCGAGGGAATTCAGGCGTGATTTTGTCGCAGATTATGCGTGGCATTGCCAAAGGGTTGGAAAATCTGGATCAGGCCAACGCTGAGCAAATGGCCCAGGCCTTTAAGGCTGGTGTGGAGGCGGCTTATAAGGCTGTTATGCGTCCTGTGGAAGGAACCATCTTAACCGTGTCCAGCGAGCTGGCCAAGGGTACCTTGGCCCAGGCCCGAGCCCACGATGATGACGTCGTCAGTATTCTGCGGGCCGGATACACAAGAGGGCAGCAGGCTTTAAGAAGGACCCCTGATCTGTTACCGGCCTTGAAACAAGCCGGTGTTGTAGATGCGGGCGGGGTTGGGTTTCTGCTTATTATTGAGGGCTGGATCGCTGCTTTGGAAAAGCGGGTTTCACCGGTCGGAGAAAGCGGCGAGGCCGCGTTGGATGGGATGGCGGAGAGCCGCTCACGGATCGCGGATTCGGTTGTGCCGGATAGTTTTACAGCAGGTATAACGGAAATAGTTAATTTGGCGTTCCCCTATTGTACAGAGTTTTTGGTTCAGGGGGAGAACCTGGATCCGGATCAGATTAGAAGCGGTTTGGCTGACGTGGGCGATTCATTGCTTGTTGTTGGGACACCACAGGTTGTGAAGATTCACGTGCATACAGATAACCCCGGCAGTGTTCTGGCATACGCTGTCCGTTTCGGTATGCTGCATGAAGTCGCGATTCATAATATGCTCTCGCAAAATGAAGCTGTGCTCCATGCCAGGAAACAGGATAAAGCCGGGGGTTCCGACGGCGGGACAGACGTGATGAATGGAAATACGCCGGGAGATCCGACGGCGGCTGGAACGGATCAGGTGACTGCTCAGGCCGCCAGCCCACGGAAAAAGTATGGTATGGCGGCTGTGGCTGTGGGAGAAGGTATCGCGGAGATTTTTATGAGTTTGGGCGTGGATCAGATTGTTCACGGCGGACAGACCATGAACCCCTCGGCGCATGATATTGTGCAAGCCGTGCGAACGATACCGGCAGAGAATGTTTTCGTTTTTCCTAACAATGGCAATATTATTATGGCAGCGCGCCAGGCTGACGAACTGATTGATAATCAAAAAATTATTGTTATTCCGAGCCGGTCTATTCCTCAGGGTATTGCGGGTGTGCTGGAATTCAGCCTGAACGCGGATGTAGAGGAAAACGAACGGGAGATGACTGAGGCTCTGGGGAGGGTTGGTTCCGGCGAGGTCACTTTCGCTGTGCGGGATTGGGAAGCGGAGGGCATGGCCATCAAGAGTGGCCAAGTGCTGGGTTTGGTTGATGACAAAATTGTTTCCGGTGGCGAGAGTGTGGTTGAGGTTGCTCAAAAGGTGCTTGAGGGACTGCAATGGCGGGAGAAATCTCTGGTGACAATATTTTGCGGTGAAGAGACGAAGCAAGAAGATATTGACGCGCTGAATGAATGGCTCGCGGCTGAGGATGGATCGGTGGAGACGGAGGTTTATGAAGGCAAACAACCGCTATATTATTTTATTATTGGTGTTGAATAAGCTGCATGGTTGATTCTCTTGAACAGGCTCTGGGCCGGGCGTTGCGCGCCGAGGTTAAGCAGGGTTATTTGAACGCCGGCGCCTGGGACGGTTTTGATGTGTTGGTGCGTCAGGCGTTGCCTTTTTTGAGAAAAAAGGGGTTGTCTGAGCCCCAAAGGTTGCGTCTGCGCGAACTTTGTGACGCGTATGGGATGGCAAGTCCGGCGGAGCGTCGTAAGCTTTTCAGGGAAATTGAGGGGCTGGTGATGGACAGCGGGGCAGTGCTGCCGGCAAAGCCGCCGGCAGTTGACAGTGGGCAGGTGGACAGAGCCGATAAGCCGGTGCTTGACAGTGGAAAATCAGAAGAAGAAGAGTCTGGCGGCGAGGCTGACCGGATTTTTGAGCGGATCGAAAGGAACAATCCGAAAGCGCAGTCCGAAGCGCAGAGCACACGAACACGCGATCAATTGAGACAACAAACCCGTGTTCAAACGAAAAAGCAAACACACAATTCGGCCGGTGTGCCCGACTTGCAGTATATCAGAGGCGTCGGACCTTACCGGCTTAAACTCCTGGGCTCCTTAGGCGTCAACACTGTTGATCAGCTGCTGCGCTATTTTCCCCGGCGTTACGAGCATGTTACGGCCAGGCGTATTGAAGATTTGCGGGATGGTGAACTGGCTGTTGTTGAGGGAACTGTGGCGGAGGCCTACGTGGGCAGCGGTCGAGTTAAGGTGATCAGGCTTTCTATTGTTCAAGATTTTGGGCCGGTGCAGCAGGCGTTGACTCCGGTGCAGGTTCGCCGGATTGATGCCGTCTGGTTTAATCAGATACATATTCCTAAGTCGTTCCCCGCCGGCACCCGTGTGGCGGTGACCGGCAAGGTGCAGTGGAACAAAAAAGTCCCGGAAATTCTGGTTTCCGATATTGAGAAAATTGATATTTCCTCGGAATTCAGGCCGGTAAACGAGGTTTCCATCGTTCCTGTTTATGCGGAAACGGCCGGTCTTAACTCCAAGGCGATTCGTATGATTGTTGGCAACGCGGCCGGATATATTGAGGCTTTGTTTGGAGAAATCCTGCCGGAACAGGAGCCCATGACCGCCATACCTCGGGCTGAGGCCTATCATCAGATCCATTTTCCCCAGGATGAGGAGAGTTTAAGGAAAGCGCGTATCCGGCTCATTGGTGAGGAGGCACTGTTGCTGCAGCTGGCTTTTGCTCGCTTTCGTGCTCAGCCTATGGAGGAAACCGCCCCGGCGCTGCCGGGGGACGTGGGAGAGCTGGCGGCGTTCCGGAGAGAGCTGCCTTTTCGCCTGACCCAGGCTCAACATAAGGCGATTGCGGAAATCGCGGCGGATTTGCGGCGACGGACGCCCATGAGGCGGCTTTTGCAAGGGGATGTGGGGTCGGGAAAAACCGTTGTGGCCATGATGGCTCTGTTCCAAGCCGTGACGTCCGGGTATCAGGGTACGATTATGGCGCCGACGGAGGTGTTAGCCCAGCAGCATTTTCAGACTTTGGACGCTTATTTTACGCCTCGGGGCGTGTGTGTTCGTCTGTTGACAGGCAGTCAGCCTAAGAAAGAACGGGATGAGATTTTGGCCGGCATCGCGGATGGCGCCGTACAGGTGGCCGTGGGAACAAGCGCGCTGATCCAGGAGTCTGTCCGGTTCGCTTCTTTAGGAGTGGTGGTTGCCGACGAACAGCATCGTTTTGGCGTTAGGCAGCGGACCCATTTGCAGGACAAGGGAGAGAACCCCCACGTGCTGGTGATGACGGCGACACCGATTCCCAGGACTTTGGCGCTGACAGTCTATGGAGATTTGCGGTTATCAGTTCTGGATGAGCTGCCGGCGGGACGCAAGGCAATTATCACCCGGTGCGTGGGTTCGGTTGGGGCGAAGATGTATGATTTTGTGGATAAGCAGATGCAGAATGGCCGCCAGATCTATGTGGTGTGCCCTTTGGTGGAAGAGACGGAGAACAGCGATTTTGTCTCGGCGACCGAGCGGTATGAACAGCTGTGCGAGCGGTTTCCCGGGCGCCGGGTTGTTTTGGTGCATGGGCGCATGAAGAGTCAGGAGAAAGAGAGGGTCATGGGGCGGTTCCGGGAGGGCGTTATCGATATGCTGGTGGCGACAACTGTTGTGGAGGTTGGTGTTGATGTGCCCAACGCCACGGTGATGATTATTGAGAACGCCGAAGGGTTCGGTCTGGCTCAGCTGCATCAACTGCGCGGCCGGGTGGGGCGCGGCGGTGAGCAGTCCTATTGTTTCCTGGTCAGTCGGCAGCGGGACGCGGCACGGCTGCAGATTCTGTGTGAGACGGAAGACGGTTTCAAAATCGCGGAGGAAGATCTCAAGCTGCGCGGACCCGGCGAGGTCATTGGTTTGCGTCAGCATGGGTTTCCGGAGGTGCGGCTGCTTGATTTGACCCGGGACAGGCGGCTGATTGAGCAGAGCCGGGATGTGTTGGAGCGGGCGTTGGCGGATCGAAAGGGGTATGAGAAGATTTTTGCTGAGGTGGAGAAGGTTTATCCCCTGGCGGATGTGGGGATTCATTAGTACTGTGATTCGAATGTTGGGAACATGATTGCATAATAATGCCATGCATTTATTTCATTGATTTGTAAGATACTAGATGCATCAAGCGATAAGGAGGTCAACCATGGCGAAGAAAAACCGTATGGAAGAGATCGAAAATCTCAAATGTGAAATAGCCCAGGAGACCGGTATTCCTTTGGATAAGCCGAAGAAGAAAAAGAGAGACTCCTAAATCCATATACAATCCATGATTGAACCGCCAAGAGGTTTTGGCGGTTCTTTTCAAGATAATCTAAGGAGTACGAGCATCCGGATATGGGGCAACTTGTGGTAGGATCCAAGTGAATGAAAAGGGTGGGGATGTTTTTGTGAAAGATCATACGCTCCAGGAAGAATTTTGGATGGGCTCATTTGGCAACAACTATGCAAGGCGCAATCAGGGTGATGAAATGATGGCGGCTAATATATCGTTTTTTGCCAAAGTCCTCAACAGATTGAACAGATCAGAGGGTGTTGGCTCTGTTATCGAGTTTGGCTGTAACATTGGACTAAACCTTATGGCCCTGCATTGCCTCCTTCCCAGAGCCGATCTCCGAGGGATAGAAATTAACGAACACGCCTTTGAACAGCTGCAGAAGTTGGACTATGTTCAGTCGGTTAACCAGTCGTTCTATGATTTTCAGACGGAGGAACCTTGTGATTTGGCCTTTATGAAAGGGGTTCTCATTCATCAGCCCCCAGAGATGCTTGAGCAGGCCTATGATATTTTGTACAGGGCTAGCGCGAAATATATTTTGATTGCAGAATATTACAGTCCGACACCTGTTGAGGTTGAGTATCATGGGAACAGATCCGTCTTGTTCAAGAGGGATTTTTGCGGAGAAATGCTGGATCGATTTCCGGATGTGATCTTATGCGATTATGGTTTTGTTTATCACAGAGATAGAGCTTTTCCCCAAGATGATATAACATGGTTTTTGCTGGAGAAATGATTAATCCGATTTGCCCTCTTGATCCGCTACCAGAATGGCTGCCGTGATTTCCCGGGCGGTTTCGATCTCTTTCTTAACCAGATCAATCATGGCGCTATGAACTTCAAAGTATTCCCGAAATCGAATAACTGAGTGGAGGACCATAGAGTCTTCGGAGCTTAGAGAGGCATAATCTTCATTAAGATTCATTTCGAAGGCGATGCTGAAAGATTGAACAACATGAAGAACAATCATTTTGTATGTGTAGGAGTCAAACAATTGATTCCTGAACGAATTGATGGTGTTGTATGCGTTATAAAGGTGCTTGCGATCCTGGGCGGAGATCGTGAGTTCCGTGTCCGCTTGGGAAAGGGCTTCTGGAAAGAGTGCGGCACAATCCTCAGAAACCCGTATTCCTTCAGCGCAAAGTTCCGTCAGATCCGCAAGGTCGGTGAGGGTTATATCGATCTTGTCTTTGAGAAGCGTAACATCGCGGGCAATGGAAGTCCCTGTGAAGGACGCTAAGGCTTCTCTAATAAGGGGAAGCGGGGCATAAGGTTCTTGCAGATATTGAGCGACAGCCTCTTTGAAGGGCAGGCAGCGTGTGCCTTCAATGAAGGCGCCTTGGGCGGAACAATTGATCACATCGCCGCCATAGGCGCGTACATCGACCACATATCCTTTAAGAAATTCCAGCCAAATAGGCGATGTTTGTGTTGTCTGTCCATCGTTGGCAGGAATCTCAATCGGCGCTTCATCATGGTACTGTGCCTGATCGACGCCAAAATGATGGCCTTGGACATGGGTGAGATGGGTGTCCCGGTCGAAGCAAAGGTCTTGACCCAGAAGAATGATGGGGGAACAGCCCAGCATGTGCGCCAATTTGAAGGCCATGTTTGCTGACGATTGTTTAATGTCCAGAGCGCCCTTGTCAAAAGGAAGCCACCGGAAATGGTTGTAATTGCGGTAGACATTGATTTTGGGTCCGAGATAACTCTCGTACATATAGGGAGGCACCACAGGAACCACGGCAAGATAGGTATCTTTGAGCTCATCGAAGGAAAACTTGTCGAAATAGCCTGTGGGACGCACAACCCGTTCCAGAGTACACATAATGTGAGGATGGATGCCATGATCCGCCAAGGGCCAAAAGGTTGATTCTGCTGAGAGGATGAGAACCTGATCTTGCAGCGATTTTAGAAGAGGTAATTCCTTGGTCAGCGAGGGGCCGCTGGCGCAGACAATAGCCGGTTTGCCGGAGAATTTGCCGTAAAGGAGGTTGATGCCGGGATGTTCAAGAATGGAGCTGATGTTGCGGAACATGTGCCGTTCCCCAATCAATGAGTCTTCAGGACAATTGCCGAAAAACAGCATCATATAAACGGCGGTGGATTTGATGATTTTGATGATGTCAACATAATATGATGAGTTTATTTTTATAGCCGGATCAGGCGCAATGACACATAAGGATTTGAGCAGTGTCACCATTTCATAAGGGAAAATATAGTCGTGAAAAGCCGCTTGAAAATCCGAGGGATTATTACCAACCATAAAAGAAATGTTAGGATTGGCAATAAGATCGCTGATATCTGTGGCTTCCAAACACTTTTTAAAGATTTGCGGGTCTTTTTCAATGACGAGTATGGCTTTGGTGAATATCTTCCTGTCATAAAGATTCATAAACGCAAGAAGTTCGTAACCAAGACCGATGCCGCAAAGAATGATGAGGCGTTTAGCACGGGGGTCGCTTTTGTTCAGAGTTTCTTCGATATTCTCTAGAATGTTCTCCGGATCGTAGTAGGGTTCAATCGCGCTGCTGTTGTGATCTTTTTGGACGAGGTTATAAAGGTCTTTTGGTTTCTGCCGATACAGTTCGTAGGACGGATCGTTGGGCAGAGTGACGATTTTTTGATAGAGGCTGATATCTTTTGCTTGCAGGGCTGACATGTTTTTAGCGAAGACTTTCTCGGAAGCTTTGCCGAGATCAGGTGATTGCAGATTAAGTATCCATTTTTTTGACAGTGCCATAGCATTCCTCGCAATAAAATAGTATCTATCGGATGATTTCATAGACAGATGAGAAGATCAACATCAATAGTATGAAACATATCGCCGTAGAATATCACATCTGCTCAAGCATAGGCAATCAACAATTAACGATTGAAAGATCCTTTATAATTCAAGCGTCGAGATCACGGAATTAAAAAATCAACAGAAAATAGGACAAAAGACCTATTTAGAGAAAATACAAACAAGCCGAAAAATAAGTATAAGATTCAAACACCCGCAAAAAGCGGGCAAGCTCCTCAGCGGAGCAAAAAACAATCAAGGAGGATACCACCATGATCGTCAACACAAACATCTCCAGTCTCAACGCCCAGAGAAACTTCGGTGCTAACAACACAAGCATGAGTAAGACTCTGGAAAAGCTCTCCTCAGGTCTCCGCATTAACCGTGCCGCCGACGACGCTGCCGGTCTCGCGATTTCCGAAAAGATGCGCGGACAGTTCAGAGGTTTGAACCAAGCTGTCAAGAATGCTCAGGCAGGCATCTCTTTGATCCAGACAGCGGAAGGCGCCCTGAACGAAACCCACAGCATTCTTCAAAGAATGCGCGAGCTGGCTGTTCAAGCCGCTACGGACACCAACACAGTGGATGACCGCGCAAAAATCCAGCTGGAAGTCAACGCCCTGACCGAAGAGTTGAACCGCATTGCCAGCACCACGGAATTCAACACCATGAAACTGTTAGACGGAAGCTACGCAACCAAGAAATTCCACATCGGCGCCAACGCGAGCCAGAGTGTTACCGTCAGCATCGCGAAAATGACGGCGACAGCCATCGGAGCCGCCACCAGTGCGACCACTGCTTTGAAAATGACGTCACAAGCCAACGCCAACGCTGCCATCACAAAATTCGACGACGCCATCAACAAAGTGTCGGAAGAGCGTTCCAAACTGGGTGCGATTCAGAACCGTCTTGAGCACACCATCAACAACCTTCAGGTCGCTTCGGAGAACCTGACCGCTTCCGAATCCCGCATCCGTGACGCTGATATGGCTGCCGAAATGTCAGCCTTCGTCAAGAGCCAGATTCTGAGCCAAGCCGGTGTCTCTATGCTGGCCCAAGCCAACCAGGTTCCTCAAACTGTTCTGAAACTTCTCGGATAAATTCAGCAACAAATGAGACTTAAGAACTCTTTAGAGAAAAAGCACACAATCCGATGAAGAAAGAGTAACTTCACAAAAAGCAAGACGGCTCCCTCAAGTTAAGACCTAACTTGAGGGAGCAACTTAAAAACAATCAAGGAGGATACCACCATGATCGTTAACACAAACATTTCCAGTCTCAACGCCCAGAGAAACTTCGGCGCTAACAACACAAGCATGAGCAAGACTCTGGAAAAGCTCTCCTCGGGTCTTCGCATCAACCGCGCCGCCGACGACGCTGCCGGTCTCGCGATTTCCGAAAAGATGCGCGGTCAGTTCAGAGGTTTGAACCAGGCTGTTAAGAACGCCCAGACAGGTATCTCTCTGATTCAGACAGCGGAAGGCGCCTTGAACGAAAGCCACAGCATTCTTCAGAGAATGCGCGAACTGGCTGTTCAATCCGCCACGGATACCAACACAACGGACGACCGGGCAAAAATCCAGTTGGAAGTCAGCGCGCTGACCGCGGAATTGGATCGTATCGCCGATACCACACAGTTCAACACCATGAACCTGTTGGACGGAACCTTCAACGGTAAAGTCTTCCACATTGGCGCTAACGCGGGTCAGAAAGTCGACGTGGCCATCACAGGCATGGGCGCCACCGCCCTCAAAGTCAACAGTGCTGCGATAGACTTGAAAACTCAGGTTAAAGCGAATAGCGCCATCGGCGTTATCGATACCGCCATCAACAAAGTGTCGGAAGAGCGTTCCAAACTGGGTGCGATTCAGAACCGCCTTGAGCACACCATCAACAATCTGCAGGTTGCCTCTGAGAACCTGACCGCTTCCGAGTCCCGCATCCGCGACGCTGATATGGCTGCCGAAATGTCAGCCTTTGTCAAGAGCCAGATTCTGAGTCAGGCCGGCGTCTCCATGCTGGCCCAGGCTAACCAGCTTCCCCAGACAGTTTTGAAACTGCTTGGCTAAGACGAAGCAGCAAAGTCTTGTAAGATGTAAGCGAAACCCCCCGGCTTCACAGCCGGGGGGTTTCGCGATTTTGCCGTCCGCCCATGCATAGATTGATCAAAACCTTGGCATATTGATGTAAAAAAGGAGTCATGCTCATGCTCAACAATAAATCCATCCTCATCACCGGAGGCACCGGTTCATTCGGCCATCATTTCGTGCGATACATATTGGACCATTATGATCTCAAAAAAATCGTCATCTATTCCCGCGATGAATACAAGCAGTTCCATATGAGCGAAAAACTCAAAGATCATAAGCACAAACTCCGTTTCTTCATAGGCGACGTCAGAGACAAAGAACGTCTGCGCCGCGCATTTGACGGGATTGACTATTGCGTCCACGCCGCCGCGATGAAACAGGTGCCCGCCTGTGAATACAACCCGAATGAAGCCATCAAAACAAACATTCATGGGGCTATGAACGTGGTGGAATGCGCTTTGGATATGGGCGTCAAACGTGTGGTCGCCCTATCGACGGATAAAGCGGTGAATCCCGTCAATTTATACGGAGGAACAAAGCTGGTCTCGGATAAGCTGTTTATCGCCGCCAACGCCTACGCGGGGAACAAAGACATCCATTTCTCCATTGTGCGTTACGGCAATGTGGCCGGCAGCCGCGGGTCGGTCATTCCTTTTTTCAGGCAGCTGATTAAACAAGATCATAATGAGCTTCCGATAACGGACTTCAATATGACGCGGTTCTGGATCAGCTTGGAAGAAGGGGTCGCGCTCGTTATCAAAGCTTTGATGGAGTCCCGGGGGGGAGAAACTTTCATTTCCAGGATTCCGTCATTTAAAATAACAGACCTGCTTCTTGCCATGTGTCCCGGCTGCCAAATGAGGGAGATAGGCATACGGGAAGGGGAAAAGCTCCACGAAGTGATGATTACGAAAGAAGATTCCCGGCACACCTTTGAATACGATCACCATTATATTGTCTATCCCCATATGGATTGGTGGAATCATTCCAGAATCATTCCGGGCGGAAAAGCGGTGGAGGCCGGCTTTGAATACAATTCTGGAACCAACGCCCAGTGGCTTGCCCTTGAGGAATTGCAGGAATTATTGAAAACGATAGAAACAGATTTGGATTAAGATATCATGAGATATGACGAAGAGAGCGGACTAGTACAGGTAGGCTGAGAGGCAATGAATGGAAATCGTGTTAGAGGGAGGGCTCATGAAACTTGCGCTTCATGGCGGCGATCCTGTTAGAAAGACGCCAATTTATTATGGACATCAATATATTGACGAAACAGATTGCCGAGCAGTCCTTAATGTCTTGCTCAGTGACTTTCTAACAACGGGACCTATGGGGGCTGAGCTGGAAAAAAAGATGGCCGCTGTCACGGGAGCCCCCTTTTGTGTGGTGCTGGCCAACGGTACGGCTGCTTTGCACGCGGCCTGTTTCGCGGCCGGAATCAAAGAGGGGGATGAAGTCATCACCACGCCTCTAACCTTTGCCGCTTCGGCCAATTGTATTCTGTATTGCGGTGGCGCGCCGGTTTTTGCGGATGTGGACCGCGATAGTTACGCTATATCTCCCGCTTCAATCCGGGAGCATCTTTCGCCCCGGACAAAAGCCGTGATTGCCGTGGATTTTGCGGGACAAGCGGCTCAGCTGGACGAGATCAAAGACATTTGCCGTCAACACAATCTTGTTTTTATCGAGGACGCGGCCCATTCTCTGGGCACTCAATACAATGGACAAAGCGTAGGCAGCATCGCGGACATGACCACATTCAGTTTCCATCCGGTCAAGACTGTCACAGGAGGCGAAGGCGGCGCCGTTGTCACCAATCACGAAGCGTTCGATAAAAAAATCAGGCTTTTCCGGTCACACGGGATTACCCGCAATGCCGGTGAAATGGCACAAGATCCGGAAGGCCCGTGGTATTATGAACAGATAGAATTGGGATACAATTATCGTCTGACGGATTTTCAGGCAGCGCTGATTATGAGCCAGTTAGACAAGCTTGATCATGGGGTTGAAGATACAAACCTCAACAGCGCAGGGGACACCAGTATCAACAGGGTGAAGGATGACAGCGGGTATACTGAAGTCAGTTTCGCCGCCCGCCGTAAGGCGATTGTGCAGAGATACAGACAGGCATTGACGGACATGCCGGAAATTGTCCTCCAAAAGGAAATCCCGCAGTCTGATACGGTTTGGCACCTTTTTGTTATTCAATTAAAATTAGAATTGCTGAAATGCGGCCGGCGGGAGTTTTATGACGCGTTGGCCGCGGAAAATGTCATCCCCAATGTACATTATATACCGGTATATTATTTGCCGTACTATCAAAAACTTGGCTATAGAAAAGGACTTTGTCCCAACGCGGAATATTTGTACGAGAGAATACTCAGTCTGCCCCTCTATTACGCTATGAGTGACGATGATGTGGAAAGTGTCATACAGGCGCTGCAGAAAGTTGTCACTCATTACAGAATTTAATTGTGAGGGGGGATAAGTGTAGAAATCAGGCTCAGAACCAGTGGTCTGTGCAGGGGTGAATCCCTCCATGCAATCCATTTAAAATGATTTGGACTTGGCGGAGTACGAGTATAGGACTACAACAAAAAAGGAGGCCTGTTTTGAAGATCGCAATCATACCGGCCCGAGGCGGCAGCAAACGTATACCACGCAAAAACATTCGCGAGTTTTGCGGCCAGCCCATAATGGCTTATTCCATTCAGGCAGCTTTAAAAAGCGGCCTGTTTGATACGGTCATGGTGTCCACAGACGACGCCGAGATTGCGGAAATAGCCCAAGAGTTTGGCGCTCAGGTTCCCTTCAAGCGCAGCGCCAAAAATTCCGGCGATCTTGCCTCAACCGCCGAAGTCTTAGCAGAAGTCTTGGAGCAATATAGTCTGCGGGGACAGGAATTCGAGCAGGTATGCTGCATTTACCCTGCCGCGCCTTTTGTCACCGCGGAAAAATTAACGAAAGGCATGTCCCTGTTGGCTGAACAAGCAAATTATGTCTTGCCGGTTGTCCAATATTCCTACAATCCTCTGCGTGCCGTTGTGATCCGGGACAACTATATCCACATGCAGTACCCCCAGTTTCTCGGGGCGCGCAGTCAGGACTTGGAACCTATCTATCATGATTGCGGACAGTTTTATTGCGCCAAGACGGCGGCTTTCTTGCGGGATAAGACATTAATAGGCGAAAAAACCGTGCCATTGATTATGCCGGAATCCGAAGTCCAAGACATTGATACCCCGGAAGACTGGAAGGCGGCCGAGAGCAAATTTCAGCGAATGAGTTCTCAAGATGGATAAGGGCGTGGCCTCCCCCCTCTGCCTTGAACATAATTTAACGGAGGACCCCCAAAGTGAGTCTTATCGAAACCGTCAATAACAATCAACCCTACATTATCGCCGAAATGAGCGCGAATCACGGCAGCGACATAAATGTTTCGCTGGCCATTGTCCACGAAGCCAAAAGAGCCGGCGCGGATTGTCTGAAGATCCAGACTTACACCGCCGACACCATGACCATTGATTGCGACAATGAATACTTTCGTATTAAGGGCGGACTGTGGAACGGGTATAAACTGTACGACCTGTACAAGGAAGCCTTTACCCCGTGGGAATGGCACAAGGCCATCAAAGATGAATGCGATTCAATTGGGATTGATTTTTTGTCAACGCCTTTTGACACGACAGCCGCGGATTTTTTGGAGGATTTGGGGGTACAGGCTTATAAGATTGCTTCATTTGAACTGGTGGATGTACCGCTGATCCGTCATGTCGCCCGTAAAGGCAAACCTATGATTGTGTCTTGTGGCATGGGCAGCATCGAGGAAATTCAGCTGGCGGTGGATACAATGCTCGGTGAGGGCTTGAGCCGGGAGCAGGTCTTCTTGCTGAAATGCACCAGCGAGTATCCCGCTGATCCGGCTGACATGAACTTGGCGACAATACCGGATATGGGGTCGCGTTTTGGCGTCAGGATCGGTTTGTCCGACCATTCTATGGGTTTCCTCGCGCCGGTGGTTGCCCTTTCTCTGGGAGCGTGTATTATTGAGAAACATTTTTGTCTTAGCCGCCGCTTCAAAAATCCCGACAGCGCTTTTTCTATGGAACCGGCGGAATTTGCCGAGATGGCGGACAAGATAAAGGAAATAATGGAAATAATGGGGAACATTAGCTACGCCTTAACAGAAAAGGAGCAGGATTCCCTTGTTTTCCGGCGTTCGGTGTTCGCTGTTAAGACGATCAAAAAAGGAGAATTTTTTACCACAGAGAATATTCGCTGTATTCGGCCTGGTTACGGCATGGCGCCTAAGTTTTATGACGTGTTGCTGAACACTTCAGCGAAACAGGATTATGAACGCGGGGAACCTGTTCAATGGACAATGGACAATGGACAATGGACAATGGACAATTGACAATGGACAATGGAGAAGACAGGAGACAGGAGACAGGAGACAGGAGGGGAGATTTTTTGTTTTGATGGATAAGCATGATTGTTTTGAGTCGACGCGGCTGCTCTATAGGGGCATAAACGGTTCTGACGCCCAGTGTCTCGTTGAGTGGCGGTCAACATATGAGCTGATCCGATTTTTCAGGAATCCTGAAGCTTTATCCCTTGAGGGTCATATAGCGTGGTTTCGCGACTCCTATTTGAGCGATGCCGGCCGGTTTGATTTTATCATTGTGGAAAAACGCTCCTCAAAAAAGATCGGCACTGTGGGCGTCAATAACCTTGATTATCATAAACGTTCATGCGAGCTGTCTTATATGATCGGGGACAGTGCTTTCCGACGTCAAGGGTTTGCCGGGGAAGCCATTTTGGCTGTGATGGGGCGTCTGAAACGAGAGGGGATCGGGCTGTTTTACGCTGAGATTCACCGTGACAACACAGCGTCCTTTCTCACAGTAGAAAGATTAGGGTTTTCGCGGTATTCTCAGGAAGGGGACTTTTTGGTGTATTTGCTTGAAGAGTTTCTTGAGTTTCATGAAGAGAGCTGATAACGAAGAAGGGATAGTATGATCTGGATACGTGCTGACGGAAACCAGAAAATGGGTTTGGGTCATATAATGCGATGCCTGGCTATCGCGGACGCTGTGCGCCGGCGAGGCGAGGAAGCGGCTTTTGTTGTTGCCGATGAATGTGTGGAGGGGCTGCTTACCGAGCGCGGTTTTCCTGTTGTTGTGCTCAATTCTTCATGGAATGACATGGCGTCGGAAGTTGAAGCGATGCGGCGCCTTATTGAAATCCATACCATTAGGAAGCTGATGATCGACAGCTACGCTGTGACGCCCGGGTATCTTCAAAGCCTTTGCGAGCTGGCTTATATTGTCTGCCTGGATGACTTGAACACTTTTCATTATCCTTGCCATATGCTCATCAACTACAATTGTTATTACGAAAAATTTGACTACCCCAGTCAGTATCCCGGCGTCGAACTTTTATTGGGGTGCCGGTACGCGCCGCTGCGGGATGAATTTCGCGGTTTGCCCCGACGGATTCCTCACCGTGAGGTGAAATCTGTTCTGGTCACAACCGGTGGAACGGATCCCGGCAATATTGCGGGGAAGCTTACAAAAATGGCGAAAGAAACAAGGGATTTTAGAGACCTCGAATTCAAAATCATAGCGGGACGCTTTAATTCCCATATTGCGGAGCTGAGAAAAATGGCTGAAGATTACCCCGGCGTCACTGTGCGGTTCCCTGATTGTCAGATCGTTGGACCGGCAAGAGGCAGCTCTGCTGACAATGGTCATATGGTCGAATCAAAAAGAGCCGATTCTCTTGTTAGCTGTCAATTGTCCCATGATGTTGCTGTTTCCGCAGGAGGCTCGACACTATATGAATTGTGCGCCTGCGGAACGCCAACTGTGACATTCTCATTCACCGATAATCAAGTGGAGGGTGTCGCGTATTTTGGCGGGGGATACATGATCAACGCGGGAGATACCCGGGACAACGAGACGTTATGTTTGACCAGAATGCTGGACGGGATAAAACGTTTTGTGTCTGATTATGAATTGCGCCTCGAATTGTCAGAAAAGACCCAGGGCCTGGTTGACGGTCAAGGCGCTAACAGAATCGCGGAAAAACTGTTAACGTCTCTGTGAGAGCGAACTTCGAACATGGTGTTTCTAAACCGGTTAGGTTATAATGTGATAAGAAATGACCAAGTGAGGGGAGGAGGGTGTTCAATAAATGGCGCTGTTGGAAATTGAAAGCGTGCTGCTGACCGAAGAAGAAATCGCCGCGCGTGTGCGAGAGCTGGGTGAGCAGATTACCCAAGACTACAAACATTTAGCGGTGGAAGTGGGCGAAGCGCCCAACATTCTCGCTGTCGGCGTACTAAAAGGCGTTGTGCCTTTCTACGCGGATTTGTGCCGATCCATCAAATTGCCGCTGGCCTTTGATTTTATATCTGTCTCAAGTTACGGCCAAGCAACATCATCCAGTGGAACCGTCAGAATCCTGAAGGATCTTGACGTGCCTTTAGAGAACTATCATGTGTTGATGATCGAGGACATTATTGACACGGGGCTTACATTGGCTTACTTAAAAGAATACATCTTACGACGTAACCCAAGGAGTTTCAAAATTGCCGCCTTGCTGGACAAACCTGACAGAAGGGAAGTGCCGATAGCGGCTGACTACAATGGGTTTGTTATACCGGATGCCTTTGTGGTTGGATATGGTTTGGATTGCAAGGAATGCTGCCGGAATCTGCCTCATATTGCGGTGGTAAGAGAGGTTTGACAAAGGGATTATCAAACAGATTGAAATCTCTGGTGAAAAATAGAGGAATGTGATCGATGAGGTCAAATAATCACTTTGCCCTATAATAAAAAAACGGCATCTTTGACTTAAGGCCAATTTCCGCGGCGCTAAAAATATGTTCGGTGCTGCCGGTAAAAAGCACTCCCTCCGGCGACAAAGCCTGAGCAAATTTCTGGTAGAGAGAGGTCTTGGCCTCTTCCGTGAAATAGATGACCACATTGCGACAGGCGATAAAGTCCATGCCCGCGGGGAAGGCGTCAATAAGCAAGTTGTGAGATCGAAAGGTGATGTTCTTGCGCAGAAGATCATTAACCTCAAAGGTATCATTGCTTTTTCTGGTTAGGTACTTCTCAACGAGTTTTGGCGGCGCTGTGGTAAAGTCGCGTGCGTTGTAAATGCCTGTCTTAGCCTGTTCCAGGACTTTGACATCAATATCGGAGGCCATAATGGTATGGCTGACGCCGGGGAAATGCTCGGCAAAAATCATAGCCAAAGTATAGGGTTCTTGCCCGCTGGAGCAGCCGGCGCTCCAAAGCTTCAAAGTGCTTCGCGTTTTCATGAGATCAGGAACAATGGTGTTAATGAAAATATCCCAATATTTGGCGTCGCGAAAGAACTGGGTAACGTTGATGGTCAAATGTGTAAAGAAAATATCAAACATAACATCATCGGTATTAAGTTTGCCTAAAAAATTCGTATAATCATTGCCGAAGCCGTGGTTGGTCATAAAACTATGAATACGGCGCTTCATCTGTGCTTCTTTATAGAAATTCAAATCCAGATCACTGAGTTGTTTATACACCTCTTTAAATTTTTCAAATGATGTAACAGAACCCAGACTTAAGAGTTTTCGAACCATCGCCTTTCCTCCTTACCTAACCGATTAACCCCAAGTCTAACCAAAGATATCGATAATCAGACCTTTGATTTCTCCGATCTTGTTGAGAATTTCCATAGGTTCCGCCTGATTGGACAGAACATCCCGGCCAAGATCTTCCAGAGCCTGATTAATCTTCGTAACCCGGGCCATAACTCTGGGCTGACCGCGGAAATCCCAACTGGATTCTTCTTGCATTTGCCGGCTTTGCCCGAAGGTAGACTGCAAAAAGGTTTTAATCATGCTCTTATATTTCAGCAAATCTTTTGGGGACATAGATTCGGCGAGTTTCTTGCCCTGCTCGTCCAGCTGAGTAAGAAAATAACCGAGCTCTTGCTGTTGCAGTTTCTGGGTTTTTGTTAGCATATTGCCGAAATCCGTGCGGCTCTTATCGGAAGCAGCCACGCTGGCTGGACCGATGGAAGGGCTTTGCTCTGTAGGGTTGACGCGCACAACATCACCTCCGTTTCCTTGTATCGGCTTTCGGTATCTGGCGACGAATCCCTAACCCCTAATCCGATTGAGCCCCAGGCTCAACCGGATTATAAGCTGAGCGCAGGATAACAAGATCGACGCGGCGGTTACGGGCACGTCCCTCAGGGGAATTGTTGGCGTAAAGAGGGCGGAATTCACTGTAACCGACGGCAGACAAACGCTCGACGCCGACGCCTTCGGTATTTAAGATATGAATGACGTTGCTGGCTCGCATCACCGACAGTTCCCAGTTGCTGGGAAAACGGCCGGAACTGATGGGCATGTTGTCCGTATGGCCTTCTACCCGAATATAGTTGGGCATGGTGGCGAGTACAGTGCTGATTTGACTGAGTATGGCGTGGGCTTGAGTATTGAGAACATCAGAACCGCTTTCGAAGAGCAGGGTTTCCTGGATACTGATGACGAGGCCGCGCTCTTCGATATCGGCGACAAGCTGGGTGTTGATGGCGTTGTCTTGGGCGTATGCGTCAAGTTTGGCTTTGAGATTTTCCAGATTGGTTTGCTCCTGAGATTTTTCTGCGCCGCCTTCTTCAACAAAAGAAGGGCCCTGGGGATGCTGGGCAATATTAATCTGAGCGGAGCCGCCACCTAGAGAGATGCTGAGAGCGTCGGCCATGGCTTGGAATTTATTGGCGTCCACTTTGCTCATGGAATACATCACGACGAAAAAAACCATCAGCAATGTAATCAGATCAGCGTAGGTGATAAGCCAACGTTCATGGTTTACGTGTTCTTCAGCAGCTTTTCTTTTGGCCATAGTGGGTCCTCGCTTTATTCGGTTTCGGCAGCTTTTTCCTCGCTGGGTGTAAAGCCGAGATGGGTGCTGAGCTTTTCTTTGAGGATGGCGGGGTTTTCCCCGGACTGAATAGAAATGATGGCGTCAAGAACCATTTCCTTAATGTGGGTTTCGCTTTTGTCCTTGAATTTGAGTTTGGCAGCAAGAGGCAAAAAGAAGACGTTAGCGAAAGAAACCCCATAGAGGGTGGCAATAAAAGCCGCGGCGATAGCGGAGGCAAGTTTGTCGGCGTCACTGAGGTTGCCCAGGACATGGATTAGCCCCATAACGGTGCCGATAATGCCCATGGTGGGCGAATAGCCGCCGGCAGCCTCAAAAAAGCTGATGCCGATTTTGTGGCGGCTTTCCTGAGTTGTGAGACCGGCCTCCAAGATGCTGCGTGTTATATCGGGGTCGGTGCCATCAATGACCAGTTGCATGCCTTGACGCAAGAACTCGTCGTCGATTTTGTCGAGTTCGCTTTCCAAGCTTAATAAACCCTCCTGGCGGGCTTTTTCCGAAAAACGTATCAGGGTGCTATACATGGCTTCACCGTTTAAGGCTCTGTTGGTGAAAGCTATACCGAGCCACTTGGGGATGTTTTTTAGTTGATCGAAAGGCGTGCCGATAATGGTTGCGCCCAAGGTGCCGCCTAAGACGATGCAAAAAGCCGATAACCCCCAAAGGGCGCTAAAATGTCCCCCTTCAAGGAAAAAGCCGCCAATGAGTCCCAAAAGCCCTAGAATCAGACCAATGATTGTCGATAAATCCATGTTTTATGCCTCGCGTCAGATGTATTCGTCTTTGCTAGTATCCTTCATTAATCAAAAAAATATTTGCGGATATCTAATCTGTTGCCGGTGCCACAGCGTCGAAAATAGAAATGTAAAAAATTGGATTTCAGAAAACAAGCGATTCTGCCGATAAAAATAACAGATTTAGAATTCGGCGTATACTCTGAGTCTGAATCACTACTTAAATTATTTTGAGGTGAATTATGAAAATCAACGGCTACAATAACGTTAACCCAATGACGAACACCAAGAACACTGCGAACGCTCAAGCAATAGAAAAACAACCGCAATTTGCCGCGCGAGATCACATGAAAGTTTCTGGCAACGCTCTATTGATGCAAAAAATGTTGCAGAAAGCAAAAGAAATACCCGATATAAGAGAAGAGAAAGTTCAAGAGATTACCGCCAGAATTGAAAACGGTCAATTTGAAATAGATAGTAACATTATTGCCCGCAAAATATTAGGCATGTTGAACAACTAAAATTGACAAGAGTCAATTGAATTAAGGAGGGTGTCAAATGAAGGGAAGAACTGAAATGACATTTCTCCGCGACAATTTGGAGGAACAGATTGGTTGTTATCGCCAATTGAATGAGTTGGAGAAGGATAAGCAAGACGCTCTGATAAACAATGACAGCCGGAGCATAGACCGGATTCTTTCTCAGGAAGAAATAATTATCCGAAGGAGAAATCAGCTTGAAGCCGATCGCGTACAGTGGGCGGCTTCTTTCACGCCATGGGAAGCCGGCCAGGTTAGCGGTCATCCGGAGATTGTTGATCTAAAGAATTGCCTGGGCCAGGAACTGGAAGAGTTGCAAAACCTCAACCAAATAAACAGTCAACTCATCAGCAGTCAGTTAGCTTATATCAATTATTCCGTACAAAGTGTCGCGGGGGATACCAAACCTATGTATGGGAGTCCCGGCACATTGAATAAACCCCAGCGGGACGCAGGCGTTTCGCGAGGATTTGTTGACTGGAACGCCTAGTACTCCGCCAACTTGACGAAGTACTAACACCCCGCGTCAACTGAATTTAAGAGGAGGAATTGTGATGTACTCAACATTTTTTGGTCTGCAGATTGCCGGCAACGCTTTGCGGTCGCAACAGACGGCTTTAAATGTGACGGGCCACAATATAGCCAACGCTAACACGGTGGGATACTCCCGTCAGAACGCCAACATTGAAACGGCGGTCCCTTTGCGTTTTCAGGCTATGGGACGCACGATCAGCGTAGGGTTTGGTTCGAATGTTAATACCATTTTTCGCACACGGGACGCGTTTACCGATAACCAATGGCGCAATGAAGCGTCAAAGTATTCCTATTGGAACAGTCGCTTGACAGCGGTGTCAATTTTGGAAGGCGTCGTTAATGAACCAAATCAGTTCAGTGTCAGCGGCGATCTGGATAAGTTCTGGAACTCTTGGAGTCAGCTGGCGGAAAACCCGCAAAACAGTGGTGCGCGTGCTGTGGTGCGGGAAAGAGCGCTGACGTTGATCGATACGTTCCGTCATGTGAATACCCAGTTAAATGAGTTGAGCAGCGATATGAACAAAGCGGTGGAAGCCGGTGCCCAAACAATTAATGATATAGCCGAACAAATCAAAGGTCTTAACATTCAGATACACCGCCTGGAAGTGAGCGGCGACAATCCCAACGATTTGAAGGATATGCGCGACGCGTTGGTGGATCAGCTGTCTCTGTTGGTTCCGGTTAAAGTTACGGAGTCTCAGGATCCGCGCTTTACAGATCGTCAGGTCGGACTCTACCAGGTCTATATCAATGATGAAAGCCAGCCTCTCGTCAGCGCCAATGAAACCAATAAACTTGTTTTGGTGTATGATGCCGGCACCGGTTTTGCCAATATGGAATGGGAAGCCAGCGGCAGCCCATTGGAATTGAAAGAAGGGTTCGGTCAGATCAGGTCGGCCTTGGATGTGCGCGATGTTTTTGTGCCGGAGTTCTGTCGGCAAATGGACGAACTGGCCAACGCCGTGGCTGTGGCGGTTAACAGTATTCATGAGGAAGGTCAAGGTCTGACGTCACAGGATCCGGGACCGGGAATTCCGTTCTTTACAGATGGCGGCGCAGGCAGTTTTACCATGGTTTCACTGTCCCTCAATCCGGATTTGTCCGGGACAGCCGGTCTGGGTAACATTGCCACAGGGCTGATTGATCCCGATGTTGCGGTCAGCGACAACGCGATAGCCTTGCGCATTGCCAATCTAGCCAACGGCTGGGCCAGCTTGAGCCCAATGCCGGCAGGGATAAGCATTGATGTCCAAAACGCCAGTTCTCTTTTAGATTACTATCGTTCGCAAATCTCCGCGCTGGGTGTGGATGTTCAACAAGCTCAGAGAATGAACAAAGGCCAGGAAGTCTTGCTGACAAACGCTTCCAATCAACGGGAGCAAGTTTCCGGCGTGTCTCTTGATGAGGAAATGACGAATCTGATGAGATTTCAAAAAAGTTACAGTGCCGCTGCCCGGGTTGTGACAATGATTGACAGCATGCTTGAGAATCTTTTATCAATGGGTGTAACAAGATAACCAAATTTTAGGAGGAATTAAGATGCGCGTAACACACAATATGATGTCAAACAATCTGTTGCGCAATTTGTCCAACGCCAGCGGCAGAATGATCGATATTCAGAATCAAATGTCTTCGGGCGCCCGCATCAATAAGCCCTCGGACGATCCTGTGGGCGTAGAGACAGCCATGCGACTGAAAAGCACACTTATGTCCATGCAGCAATGGAAACAAAACGTCAGCGAAGGCAGAGCGCACATGGAGAGTATTGAAGGAACGCTCAACGGTTTGATGGATATGACGCATCGCCTGCGAGAGCTGGCCATCCAAGGCGCCAACGGTGCTTCCACAGCGGATGATAGGGTAAAAATTAAAAATGAGGTTGATCAAATCATCAAACAATTTGAGCAATCAGCCAACGCTCAGTTTAACGGTCGTTATGTCTTTTCCGGAACGCGCAGCGACAAGGAAGCGCTGATAAGCGACAGTGTCAGTTGGACCGGCAGCGCTTACGAGTTGAGCTGGGGCGGCAACGACAAACCAGTCAATATCGAAGTGGGTCCCGGTTTGCTCATTGATATTTCTGTAAACGGGGAAAACTTGTTTGGGATTGATCCGCCGGGACCAGGTGCGGCCAGAACCTCACAGCTGTTTACGACACTGTATCGTTTGAGCGATGCTTTGCAAAACGATGATTATAGCGAGATCAACGCTGTGATCGGCAGCGATGGCGATACCTCTGATCCTTTTACACTATCTGAAGTGACCAATCATCTGTTGGCAGTGCGCAGTGACTTGGGCGCGCGAACCAACAGGCTGGAAAACATCCAGAAGCAGATAGAAACCAACATTCTCAACGTGCAGCAAAGCCTCTCTTCTGTTGCCGACATTGATATGGCTGAAGCCATTATTCAATTTAAGTCTACTCAAAATGTCTACCAAGCCGCGCTGGCTGTGGGGGCGCAGATTATTCAGCCTTCTTTGGTTGACTATATGCGATGAGGGCGTTCCTGCGCCTGAATTCTGGCTTCTGTCCCAAATATGTGTAATAAAACTTGAAAAAAAAGTCAATCCTATATGTAAGGTGAGAGTTATGGCGATTTCTCTTTCTATTTATCAACAGTATGCTCAAATCGGGCTCAAAACGAAACCTTGTCAGTTTGAATTGAGACGTACACCGTCTGATTGTACTCTTGAAAGAACGCCATCGGAGGTAAACTTGACTATTACGCCCGGGCAGGTTAGCATTGATATGACAAGGATGCAAAATTCGTTGGGCTATGGCAGCGCTGAGTTCGTTACGCAATCCTTGGTGGCGGAAGCGAGACAGATTTTTGAGACCGATTTGGTTCGTACCGTACAAGCCGGAGACGCGCTGGCTAAACCTCATATGGCTGTGAGCATTGGCCGTCTGGCGGCTCAGGCTAAATATTTCGACAATGCCCATCCCGAGGTAAGCTTGGAATATATTGCGCCGCCCGCGATGCACTATAAACCGACCATTATCCAGCATGAAGTGAAAATGGGTCAGGTGATCGTGAATGTTGTTTTAGGGAAGGTGGAAATGCACAACTATACACCGGCTGAGGTTGAAATCTATTTAGAACGGGCGCCGAAATTGGAAATCTCGGCTCAGGGATGGGCCTTTGATTTCAAAGCTTAGCGAACCAGCGACTAGGAGGTAGATTATGCGGGAAGATTCGGTCATAGTTCAGTTTCCGAAAGGTATTCCGGGATTTGAGGAATACGAGAATTTTGCCATGACCATGGAAGAGGATACGCCTTTGGCCCATTTGACTGTGCATGATGATGAGGATTGCGGTTTTTTGCTGCTGCAGCCCCAAGCTCTGTTTGACGAGTACGCGCCTGATGTTTCGATTGATGATCATGTCACATCTTTGTTGGAACTTCAGGAGGGCGAGCCGGTCGAGATGTGGGTCATCGTGACTTTGGGACAGGATGTGCGGGAGAGTACGGCTAACCTGCGGGCACCTTTGTTGATCAATAGACGGACCCATAAGGGCGTCCAAATGATCATTGATAATGATGTTTATCAATCCAAACAGCCGCTGTTTCATTAGGTTAAAGTTTTATAGGATCTATTTACTATTAATAATTTGCTCGTCGAGGAGAGAGAGAAATGCTTGTCTTAACCCGCAAAATTGGACAAAAAATTATTATCGGTGATGACATTGAAGTCATGTTGGCGGCTGTTGGCGGCGGTATGGCTCATATCAGCGTCTACGCCCCCGCCGATATACCGGTCGTTCGCCAAGGTGAGGCGGCGGCTGACCGTGTGCTGGAACGTCACGCCGATGTGCCGATGGTCATTACGCGCAAAGTGAGTGAACAAATACTGGTTGGCTCAAACATCCAAATTATGTTGGTATCAATTATTGGAGACACAGTCCGACTCGGCATCGAAGCCCCTAGGGATATCAAGATTATGCGCCAGGAAGTCTTGGAAGAGGTGCGTGACCAAAACCTTAAAGCTGTCCAGAATCAAGGCGCGCCTGAGGAGTTGAAAGATTTGCTGCCGAAGAAGGAGTCCACCCCGAAGAAGGAGTAAACCTATGGAAAACAGGTTAGACCTGGCGAATCGTATTGAAGAGCTGGGACAGACAACCATTGAAGCGATTGAACATGCCGCTGCCCTATTAGATGAGGAGGATGCCGACGCGCTTGTGACGTTGCCTATTATGTCCGAGGTTCTGGAAGCGTACAACGCTATTGGTGAGGCGCTGCCTTTGATGATGAAAGAGAGTGAAAGCTTCAGCCGCGGAGGCGATATGGTTTCGGTGGATCAGGCATTTGCTGTGCTGGTCAAAGCATATGAGCAAAAAGATTTGGAAGGGGTGCGCGCTGCTATTAAAGATGATGTTTTGCCCTTGTACAGGCATTGGTTTGACAGTGTGCAGGTATCTTTGCCTCAGCTGTTGCATTAATTTTTGATTACATAGGAGCTAACTATCATGAGCGCATCAAAAAGAAAAAGAAAGAAGAAAGTGGTTTGCGTATTTTCAGCGGATCGGACTGAGTACAGCCTTTTGCGGCCTGTCATTATGCGGCTCAAGGAGACGTTTGACGTCAGAATTCTTGTGGCGGGTATGCACCTGTCGCCCGAATACGGATATTCTGTTGAGGATATCCGTAAAGACGGTTTGCAGGTTCACAAATGTGTGGAAACGCTGCTTGGTTCTGATTCGTCTGTTGCCGCGTCCAAGGCCATGGCTTTGGGACTAATCGGGTTTGCCGATTATTTTGCCGAACTAGGACCGGATCTTCTCATGGTGTTGGGCGACCGAGGCGAAACCTTGGCGGCATCCTGCGCGGCTCTGCGCCAAGGTGTGCCTATTGCCCATATCAACGGCGGTGAAACGACTAAGGGATCGCCGGACGAAGCTATACGCCATGCCATTACGAAGTTAAGTTGCCTGCATTTTACCGGCACAGAGATATACCGTCAACGGGTGATCCAACTTGGCGAAGCGCCCGAGCGGGTCCATAATGTTGGCGCGTTAGCCCTTGAAACCATTATGCAATCTGATCTTTTGAGCAGGGAAAAAGTGGCTCAATTGCTGAAGATTGACCTGGATATCCCATATGCTGTGGTGAGTTTTCACCCAGCGTCCCAGGAGCAGGCGAACGTGACGAAACAGTTTTCGCAGGTGTTGAAAGCTTTGCGGAAACACCGGGAACTCAAATATGTGTTCACTTATGCCAAAGCCGATGTCCACGGACGTACGATTAATCGTATGATTGACGCCTTTGATAAGAACAATCACAGCGCCGCCGCTTTTGTTTCTCTGGATACGGTGAGCTGTCTGAGCGCGATCAAACACGCGGCTATGATCATCGGCAACTCTGAGGGAGGCATTTTTGAAGCGCCTGTCTTGGGCATACCGACCGTTAACGTCGGCGATCGGCAGAAAGGCCGCCTGCAATCAGGTTCGATCATTAATTGTCCTCCTGATGAGGAGGCCGTTAGCGCCGCGATCAGCAGAGCCCAAGATCCAGATTTTCTTAAAAATATGGAATATCGTTCCGCCCTTTATGGAGACGGCGAGTCCTCACAAAAAATCGGGGCGGTCATAGAAGATTATTTAAGCAGCGGAAAAGTGAGCGCACAGAAAGAATTTTATGACTTGCTCTAACAAATTAAAAGTTGTCAACTGTTGAAATATCCTCTCAATTCATGTATTATAAAGTCGAAGATACGTCAAAAGAGGAGACATACATGACCACATCACAATACGCCCTGGCTTATACCGACGGCTCAACCATATCTCAATCCGAACTGTATCAGTGCACAGAGATCATTCATAAAATCCAAACATACTTCAGAGAAAGAATCGTTGGGCAAGATTGGCTAGCCATGTCCCTTCTCGCCGCGCTTATGGCAAATGGGCACATCTTGCTTGAATCCGTCCCAGGGCTGGCGAAGACCAGCGCGGCTAGAATCTTAACCGACGCAGTGGATGGTGCCTTTGCGAGGATACAGTGTACACCTGATTTGCTGCCGAGCGATATTATTGGTACCCAGATTTTCAATTATGCCAACAACACGTTCGAGACCAGGAAAGGACCTGTGTTTGCTAACTTTGTTCTGCTTGACGAAATCAACAGATCCAGTTCAAAAACGCAGAGCGCTATGCTGGAAGCCATGCAGGAGCGTCAGTCCAGCATCGGCGGCGCTATTTATAAGCTGCCGGATGTTTTTATCGTTATCGCCACCCAAAACCCCATTGAACATGAGGGCACCTATTCTTTGTCCGAGGCGCAGCTTGATCGGTTCATGCTAAAAGAAACACTGAATTATCCTTCTAGAGATGAAGAAATTGAGATCCTGGATAGGATAGAAAAAAACGTATTTGTCAAAGCGCCTGCTGTTTTGGCGATTGAAGATATCGATATCCTGCAGCAAGTCACCCAAAAAGTGTATGTGGACGTCTCCATAAAACGATATATTGTCAATATTATCCACGCTACACGGGAGACTCCGCGATTTATCCCGCCGGAGTTGGCGCAATATGTGACTTTAGGGGCAAGTCCCCGTGGCGCCATCGCCTTTATGGAGATTGCCAAGGCTGTAGCGCTCATCATGGGAAGGACTTATGTTACACCGGATGATGTTAAACTGATGAGATATAGTGTGCTGAGGCATAGAGTCGCTCTTAGTTTCGCGGCTGTCGCCGACAATGTTCCGGTGGAATCCATTATTGACGCCATTGTCGGCGCCATCACAGCGCCATGATTACCAAAAGCTATATTGTCAAAATCAGAGCTAATATATCTATTTATGCCAGCCAAAGAACAGCGAACATTATGGATGGCAAATATAAGTCCATCTTTAAGGGAAAAGAGCTGGATTTTGAAGACCTCAGAGAATACGTCGTGGGAGATGACATTAAGGATATTGATTGGAAATCTTCCGCTAGAAGCGGTAGTGTGCTGGTCAAAAGATGCAGCGCGGAAAAGAAACACAACATTATGTTCGTTTTGGACACGGGGAAAAAAATGACCGCTCACACGAAAGCCGCTCAATCCAAAGCGGAAACCGCCCTTATGAGCATGGGGACCATAGCTTATTTAGCCCAGAGCAACGGAGATTATGTAGGGGCGATTTACAGCAAAGACAATTCTTATGTTATGTGCCCTCTTAAATGCGGACTCAATAACCTGGAGACAATTCTTTACAACTATGAGCGGGATATCGCCACTGGTTCCTTGTCTATAGAAAGCATCCTGGATCACATAGGCAAAACCCAAAAAAGAAAGATGATTCTCTTTGTCATAACAGATTTGGCAGGTATGGCATGTGTTGAAGAGTACACATTAAAAAAACTGTCTCATATTCATGATGTCTTGTTTGTCAATATCAGCGACATGGATATGACAGGACCCAATTTGCCAAACATGCCAGGGACCAAGCCGGCGGCGGACGCTTATGATTGGGATCATGGCTGTTATATCCCCGGGCTTATCGCAAACGATTGTCAGTTACAAAGATTGGAACAACAAATCAAAACAAAAATCCACACCGCGTGCATAGAGAAACTCAAGCGGCACAGGATCTCAGCAACAACAATCGACAAGGTTCAAGAAATCCCTCATAAAACGATCGAGCTTTTAGAAAGGCATAAGTATGCAAACGTCCGTTGAATTGCAAGATCCTTTTTCATATTCCATCTATCCTATACTTATTGCGGCCTTGCTTATTCTTGTCTTGTCGCTCTTTTTGCTCATAAGATATTTGATAAAAAAGAAGAAACAAGCGGCGGCTCTTGAGATCAGAAAGTCAATTCTCGCCGCGGAATTAGAAACGTATAAACAAAAATATTTACAGCAGCTGGACGAAATCGCCGGTCGGCTCCAAAATGATGAAATATCAGGAAGAACAGCTTACCAGCAGCTCAGCATGACCATACGTTTATTTGTTTATGAAGTCACACATATCAAGGTGCAGAATTGTACTCTTAGTGATATCGAGAAGTTAGACATGCCGCTGCTTTATGAATTGATCCGGGAGTATTATGCTCCTGAGTTTTCTGAAGATAACGATGGAGACATAGTCACCGATCCAGAGATCGGCTTGGCGGCCGATGCCCCAGCCTTCATGTCTTCGATAGAAAGAACCAGAAAGGTCATAGAAAGATGGTACTAATCAATCCATGGGTGGTTTTCCTGGGAATCCCGGCGCTGGCCCTCATCCTGATCCTGCTATATTTCTATAAACGCAAAAACCCTCAAAAGTATTCACAAGGAGCCAAAGCGGCCAACACACAATTTGTGAAAAATTTGCCCTATTACCGGACAATCCTAAGGAAATGCCGTTTATTGTCCTGGGCACTGCTGGTTTTCTGCGGCATAAGCGTTTGTTTAGCGTTGGTGCTCATAGCCAGGCCTGCCAAGACGGAAACAGTCACCATAACCAAGGGCAGTCGCGACATTTTTCTTTGTATGGATGTATCAACATCTTTGCTTGATGTCAACGGCAAAATAGTTGACCGTATGAAGGAATTGGTGCAAGGCTTGGAGGGAGACAGGTTTGGTATCATGATTTTTAACACGGCGCCCGTACTGCTGGTTCCGTTAACGGATGACTATGATTTTATCCTGGAAACCCTAGAGAACCTTAAAAAAGGGTTCAGAAGCTTTTGGCTCAAAGACGGTGATTATTACTACTATGTGGGCGACCCCGCCAATTATTACTTGCAGGGCGGCGTTGTGTATAATCATGAGGATCGGGGGTCTTCCCTGATCGGGGATGGATTGGCGGCCTGTGTTTTCAGTTTTCCCAACCCGGAAGAGGAGAGAACAAGAGTCATTATCCTGTCAACAGACAACCAGTTGGAAGGGGAGCCCATAATAACTTTGCCCCAGGCGGCAGCCCTAGCCAAAGACAAAAAAATAACGATATACGGCATAGCGCCGAGCACCCTTGGCGCCATAGACGCCTCTATAAAGACAGAGTTTCAAGAGGCTGTAAAAATAACCGGCGGCGCGCTCTATATTGAAAGCCACAACACCAAAATATCATTCATTATCAGCGAAATAGACAAAAAAGAAAAAAACATCCGGCTTGTTCATATGGATGTGAAATATGTGGATAAACCATCAGCGGCGTTTTTTGCGTTGACCGCAACCCTGCTGCTGTTATTCACGTTGACCAGAAAGGTGAAACTATGACGATCAACCCAATCATCCCTGTATGGCTCATGTTGCTTGTCTGTGTTTTCGGGGTGTTCATCAGTGGCAAACAAGGCAAGATGCATCTGGTTAGGAGAATAGCCATCATTGTGTTGCTGTTTGTCATCAATCTCAGAGTGATGACGCCCATCAACACAGAGGTTCAGGTATCAAACAATTTAAACGTTCTGTTCGTTGTTGACACGACGATAAGCATGTTGGCGGAAGATTATCAAGGCGGCGCTCAAAGAATAGCGGCAGTTAAGGCCGATTGCGGCTATATTATCGACAGGCTGAAAGGTTCCCGGTTCTCTATTATTGCGTTTGATAATCAAGCCCGCAGGCTTACCCCCTTTATTGATGATAGGGCGTTAACTCTGGAAACTCTTGATAATTTGCAGGTTATTAAAGAGGAGTATTCTGTGGGGAGCTCATTGAACGTTGCCAGAGAGGAAACCATTCGCTCCTTGGAAACAGCCTACAAGAAACAAGAAGAGAAAAGAGTCAATATCTTGTTCTTCATAAGCGACGGAGAAATAACCAATACTGACCTGTTGGCGTCATTCACCGGCACCGCCAAATACATTGATAACGGCGCGGTTTTAGGATACGGGACCCCGGAAGGGGGGGTTATGAGGGTTGTCGATGATCTGACCAACGAAGAAGAATTCATACAAGACAAAACCAAGACGCCTTTCGTCAAAGCGTTATCAAAGCTGGACGAAAGCACCCTCAAAAGAATCGCGGGGGATATGGGTGTTGACTATATCAGAATGGATCAACAAACCAATATTGCCCATAAACTGAATGAGATTGACCAAAAACTGCAGACGAAGGTGGTTTCTATTAACACTTTTGATGATATCTATTATATTTTTGTGTTGCCCCTCGTGCCTTTGCTTGTGTGGGAGCTTGTAGCCATGAGAAGGAGGATGTTTGTGTGAGAACCCTCAGAAAACCACTCAAAATTGTGTTCGTAACGATTTTTACAGTGCTTTGTGTTGTGGCTGTTGAGTTGACGGTGACTTTTGTTTATAATGAAATTTTTATTGTCAAGTATCGTATGGGGGATTATAATCCTCAGAATGTCCAGGGACTGTTCAAACTCAATTGGCCGGAATCCTATATAGCCCATTACAATTACGGCAATACGTTGTATTGGAACAGCGATTTTGATGAGGCCATAGACGCGTACAACCGTGCCTTATCATTCAAACCGCCTTATGATAGAGAATGCGCTATACGGATCAATATCGCCCTGGCCATGCTTAAACAAATCAAAGCTGACGATGAAACCACGAGCAGGAAATCAAGAATAGAGAACATTGAGAAGAGCTTGGAGATTCTGCGAACCGCTAAAGAAGAACTGTTCAAACATGACGACGGCTGCGCTCACAGAGAAGACGATCAAGGACACAGCGAAACGGCGGAACAGTTGAAAGAAGACATCGAGAAAATGGAACAAGAACTGCATAAGTTAAAAGATGAGTTGGAATTAAGCCAAGAAAGAGAGGACAACGGAGGCGGAGATGATGAGGAGGAAAAGATAGCGGCATGGGAAGATCAACTCAAGGAAATCCAAAAAGGAGCCGCGGAAGAGAGGAAGGACGGGTTTGATTCTTTGAAGGATCATTATTATCGGGGGAAAACGTGGTGATGCTACAGATCAGACCACAGCCGGAGGGGCAAGAGGGGGCGACGGCGGCGGGGTGTGAGGCGCGTCCGCCAAGCCTTGCTCCGTGTCGGCGCATCGCTAGGGCATCTACGCAGAGAGCGCAAAAGTGTGTCCTGAAGTGAGTTTCGCACCGAAAGGAGGGAAAGCGCGGAAGTCACATGCTTTGTAAGAGATGAGGGCAGGCCCTTCG